>JGI12210J13797_11514665_pt1 | contig 27387 bp, 25 predicted proteins | sample ElkSlonscriptome_3_FD_13797 | JGI IMG/M metagenome (IMG submission 13797) | reverse complement strand
GCTTATGCTCGTACAGCTTGAACTTCAGTGTTAGCACAGCACCCCAACAGTTGGCAGGAGTACAATTATACNGGCCAATGGGGAACGGAAGCTAGGCGCTAAGCGCATCCCCGCCCTGAACGGCGAGGCTTTCCCGCGCCATTATTTTTGGTAATCTCACTAGGTTTACCGCCTATCGAGAGTTTGCCCAGTTTTTACACGATCTTCGCTATTGCAGGGCATAACGTTCACAATAGCTGCTCATCTCTCAGCGATGTTTAGATTTTTGAGATATCGCTGGGCTGTATGTACCTGTTCGTCACCTAGATTGGGAGAAGCTTAACAAGCTACTGCGCTTACCGGACTATCAGTAGCGATCGCCAGATCTACCCTGGCTCTTCCTGTGAATACTCCCGCAGCCAAGCGAAATCATTGCCACTACAGGTCAATAGTCATCGTCAGCCACACAAATGCCTTTGCACTTAATCCCATTTGAGGCCGTACGGCGGCAGTGTGGGCAAAGAATTTTTTCCTCGTCATCCTGGGCTGCGCTAGGGCTGCTGTCGGGCAGGGCATCAGACGGATGTTGCGAATCTGAGATCATTGGTGATAAAAAGGGGCCGATACAAGGGCTCTATCCATATCTTTATGTTACATTACTTCACAAAGCAGGCGACAAGAGCCCTAATGACTAAGTCTGGGCCATCGCTCACTCTATAGCCCGCTGATAAAACGCCGTCATATCCTGTAGCCAAGCTTGCCGCGATCGCTCCCACGTGTAAAACATATGGCCCCCAGGGAAATGCTTCAGGGTCAGATTAGACCGAAGCTCGGGGTCTAGTCGCATCAGGTTCACCAAATGATCAGAGCCAAAATAGGGCGTCACCAGATCAAAAATGCCGTGAGAGATCCACACCTGTAGATCGGGATTGAGGGCCATACCGGCGCGAAACTCATCCACTGACCCCACAAAGCCCTGTCGCCACTCGCCCTTAAGGTCATAGTGCCAGGCCTTGAACGTCTCAAAATTAAGCAGGTGGTAGGTTAAGTCGGTTTCCACCCCCAAGGTATCCCGCAGGTGACTGTTGATTGCTCCCGTAAACAAGCGATTGAGCCCGTCTAGGGTCGGGTCCGCGCCATCGTAGGTCGCCCGGTCAGGAAACGGGTCAATGGCGGTAATAGAAGCGTCGTAGAGGCCCACCACCTGCTGCTGCGATCGCAATAGCTCCCGAGCAAACAGGCTCAGATCAATGCGTCCCTTCTGGCGCTGCACCAGAGACAGCGGCAGGCCAATCATCGCGGCCATCTGTTCGTAAGCCGCCCGATGTTCAGCCTCTGGCGCAGCATCCCCCATCGCCAGCAGGGGCAGGTAGGTGCGGCGGGCAAAGGTTTCAGCCTCTGCCAAGCAGGTTTCCATGCTCTGAGGTTGGGTCAGTCCGTGGTGGGCTGCAGCCGCTGCAAAAGAGGGCAGCACCGCAGTCCAAGGGGTAACGTTATAGTCGCTTCCGCCCAAAAGGCCAAACTCCAAAGCGGGCGAAATCAAAATCGCTCCCGATAGCCCTACGCCATAGTCCTGCTGCAGCTGGCGAATCAGCCGCGCTACGCGAAAGCCGCCGTAGCTTTCCCCAGCGATAAAAATGGGGGAGAGCCACCGCTGCTGGCGCGATAGAAACCCCTGAATAAACTCTCCCAGGGCCTTGAGATCGCGATCGACAGACCAAAATTCGCTCTCTTTCGGAGTATCGCTATCCTTATCTTTTGATGGAGGCGCTTCTTTGTCAGGCTTGTCCTCCTCAAGGCTGCGACTAAAGCCCGTCCCCACAGGATCAATGAACACCAAATCTGTGAAGGCGAGCCAGGTCTCTGCATTATCCACCACCTGGACCGGCGGCTTGGGCAGGCTGCCATCTGGGTTAAAGCGCACTCGTTTAGGCCCCAGCGCCCCCATATGGAGATAGGCCGATGCGGCACCAGGCCCGCCATTGAACACAAACGTGAGGGGCCGCGGGGCAGAATTGTCGACGTCGGCCAAATACGCGACGTGAAACAGCTCCGCTACAGGCTTGTCGCGATCGCGTAGGATCTGCCACTCGGCCAGGGCCGTATAGGCTAAAGTCCCCTCGCCAAGGGGCAGGGTATGCTGCGTACGGCTAAATTTACGCTGGGGAGCAAAACCGAAAGAATCAGACGGTGCAGAGGGACTGGGCATGGTTGAGGTACTATTCAAAAGAGCGACGCCGTAAATCTCTAGTAAATCTCTACATGTTGTCAGAGATTTCGTCGGCAAACAGGGTATCTTATATCTCGCCAAAGCTGCCTTCACTGGCGCATCTGTCACGATACCAGCGTCGCGTCTACGCCACAATATAATCTATGGTGATCTCGTCTCGACGACCTGAGCCAGCTTGGCGCAAAATTATCCGGCTCCTTCGCTGGGATAAGCCCGCTGGACGACTAATTTTAATGATTCCGGCCCTCTGGGCGGTTTTCTTAGGAGCCCACAGCGTCAGCGCGGGTGCCCTGCCGCCACTGCCATTAGTGCTGGTGATTATTTTAGGAACCCTGGCCACTAGTGCAGCGGGCTGCGTCGTCAACGACTTGTGGGACCGCAACATTGACCCCAACGTCGAACGCACCCGCAGCAGGCCGCTGGCGGCAAAGGCCTTGACCGTCAAGACGGGCATTGTGGTGCTCTTAGTCGCCTTTATCTGTGCCCTCGTTTTGGCCCTTTATCTCAACCCTCTCAGCTTTGTTTTGTGCGTATTAGCAGTGCCAGTCATTGTGCTTTACCCACTAGCAAAGCGGGTGTTCCCTGTGCCGCAGCTGGTGCTGTCCCTGGCCTGGGGCTTTGCGGTGTTGATCAGCTGGAGCGCGGTGGCGGGTGACCTCCCCATTGCCGCCTGGCTGCTGTGGGAAGCGGTGGTGCTGTGGACCTTAGGGTTTGATACGGTCTACGCCATGGCAGATCGGGAGGATGATTACAGGCTAGGGGTTCGGTCCAGCGCCCTATATTTCGGGCCTCGCGCAGCCCAAGCGGTGGGGCTGTTTTTTCTGGGGACGGTGCTGCTGTTGGCGGCCACAGGCATCGTCCTAGAGCTGACTCTGGCGTTTTGGCTCACGCTGGCGATCGCCGCTGTGGGGTGGGTTTGGGAATATCGCCAGCTTCGCCGCCCCAAGTTGCCCCCATCGCTCTACGGACGCATCTTTCGGCAAAATGTCTACCTGGGGTTTGTGCTGCTCCTGGGCATGATTTTGGGAGCGATAACATAACGTAATGACGTCATTTCAGTATCATCTCCAGAACCGCTGCTCCCACACCCACGCCCGCGCTGGGGTATTTGAGACCCCCCATGGCCCTGTTGAAACCCCCCGCTTTATGCCTGTGGGGACCCTAGCAAATGTCAAAACGGTCACCACAGAGCAGCTGCAGCAGACCGGAGCCCAGATGGTGCTCTCCAACACGTATCATCTGCACCTGCAGCCAGGGGAAGACATTGTGGCTCGGGGTGGGGGGCTACATCGCTTTATGGGCTGGGATGGGCCCATGCTTACCGACTCAGGAGGCTTTCAGGTCTTCAGCCTCAGTAAGCTGCGCTCCATCACCGAGGAGGGCGTCACCTTCCGATCGCCTCGGGATGGCGACATGATCAACCTGACGCCAGAGCGGTCGATGCAGATTCAAAACACTCTGGGGGCCGATGTGATCATGGCCTTCGATGAATGTCCACCCTACCCCGCCACCCGTGAAGAGGTGCAGCTCGCCACTGAGCGCACCTACCGCTGGCTTGGGCGCTGTGTCGCAGAGCATGACCAGGAGGACCAGGCGCTGTTTGGCATCGTGCAGGGGGGCGTCTACCTCGATTTACGCCAGGAGGCGGCGCGATCGCTACAGGAGTTTGACCTGCCAGGGTACGCGGTGGGGGGGGTGAGCGTGGGGGAGCCCCCCGAGCTGATTCAAAACATCGTCAAGGCTACCACCCCCCTGCTGCCCGACCACAAACCCCGCTATCTCATGGGGGTCGGCACTCATCGAGAAATGGCCCAGGCTATAGCAGCTGGCATCGACCTGTTTGACTGCGTCATTCCCACCCGCCTTGCCCGCCACGGCAGCGCCATGGTAGACGGCGATCGCTGGAACATGAAAAACGCCCGCTTTCGGGAAGACTTTACCCCCCTCGATGACACCTGCCCTTGCTATACCTGCAGCCGCTTCACCCGCGCCTACCTCAGCCACCTGATTCACGCGCGGGAACAGCTAGCCCATACCTTGTTGTCAATTCACAACATCACTGAGCTGGTGCGCTTCACGGTACGCATCCGAGAGGCGATTTTGAGCGATCGCTTTTTGGATGAATTTGGTCATTGGCTATAGCCCTGCCTAGGAAACATCGCCCTTTGAGCCAAACAGGTTGTCCCAAGCAGCAGGGCAGACATCATACTGACCCAAAAAAATCCCTCACAGCGATGTAGCTGGAGGGATAGTTGAGGGATAAGCAAAATTTTGGAGTTGCCCCGCCTCAGAAGACAGGGTGTTATGTTGTCAGCGAAGCATCTATCGCTAGGGAGACGTTGAATTGAATTCGGTTACTGTAGCGCCCCGCTTTGCAGCGCCATCAAGCCGACGAGACTCAAGCTGGCCAAGAGCAAAACAATACCCATAGATATAGACTGGCCCAAATGTGGTGTGTTCATGTTAAATCGCCTCTTGTTATGAAAATTAGATAAATCAATCGTTAAAGAAAGATTATCAACTCCACACCGAGAAGTTCACACCGCGTCTCGAAAGTTTATTAACGAACATGGTTCGTTACATTGCCGACAGCGCCTACTGATGGACATAGTGAGACAGCCCCCGAGGCAACTTTATTGCGCTATCAGGGGTCGGCTCCATTGGCTTGTGGGCAACCTTCAAAGAACCTTGTGGGTATACTCATGCTGCTTGACGTTGTCCTCCGTCTTGATGATGCGCTCAGAGTTGAGAATACGCTTGCGCTCTGTGGAGAAGGTAAATCCGTCATAGACCGTACCCGCCGGGATATGGGCCTGTGCCTCTTTATTGGCCTGGTATGTCCGCGCCGCTGCTAGCGCCCTTGTGGCAAAGTCATCACACAGTTGGGCAGTGCTTGGAAAAACAGACGGAATCTGGGGCTCTCCCTGAGGCAGCACATCTCCTACTCGCGTACCATAGGCTTGGTTATATGAGGTTGGGGTTCCCTTCAAAAGGGCTTCCAGCGCAGCAGAGGGAATCGGTTCAATAATTTCAACCTCATGGACGTCCCCTTCATCACGGATAAAGCAGTGCGCCAGCCCTAGAACGACGTAGTTTTCCGCCATAACAGACAGATCTTCAATAGCTGAGTTATCGGTCATGCTCACAATCCTTAGTTTCGAAGTAATGAATCTCAGACAGCATCAAATGGTCAACGGCTGTCATTCTAACCTGGCTATTTGACGCTATCGTCTGCTAGACGCAAAGCGTAAGAGAACTGACATATATACAGAGACGCTGCGGTTTACCGTTACGAATGCAACATGGCTCTGATGGCGGCACAGAGCTATGCCCTTTTTCGCAGTGTCTAAACGTCATCCGTACTAACACGTAACTTTACATTTGAAGGTTCTAACGTTGAGTAAACCTTCAGTCTATGGGGCGTCTAGCACGCTGACAAGCTTGGTGTTGCCTGCATTACGGCCTGATGGGAGCTGAGTCATAAATTATATTTCCGTAGTTTCAACCTCGAATATTAGTGGCGAAACACCGTATCAAAGATTATAGGAGTGCATTTACCCACCGTTGGCGGGATGTTGCGACTGCAATTAGAGCAGCGTCAACCCCCAAGCCATAGACATTTACGACACCAACTCTTGACCACGAGGCTTAGAATGGACGCGCACTCTGCTAAAAATCGTCACTCTCTCACTGAAGAAAATCTGTTCCTGAAAGTATCCGAAGCCCCTGTACTACCTGTATTCTCCAATGAGCCTTCAGCCAATGACCTAGGCAATGCTGACTTTGATGCAGCATCTAATGGCAGCGGCTACCCCACCCAACTGTCGGACATCTTAGTTCAGCACCACCTCAAACTGGAGCAGTCCTCTAAGATTCGCCAGCGTGCGCTAGAGGAAGCCCGAAGGGGAAATAACCTGACGGCGATCGCCCTGTTTACGCATTTGATCACGGTCAATCCAGACAGCGCCACCGATCATAACAACCGTGGGCTAGTGTACTTCCAGAGTAGACAGCTGGCTCAGGCGATCGCGGACTACGATCGGGCTATAGAGCTAAATCCCATGCTAGACAGGGTATATAACAACCGCGCAAACTACTACGCTCACCAGGGCCAGCTCGCGGAAGCCATTCTCGACTACGAAACTGCGATTGATCTCAACCCCCACAATGTTAGGGCTTGGATCAATCAGGGCATCACGTTTCGGGAGATGGGTCACTATAAACGCGCCATTCACTGCTTCGAAGTTGCCCTCAGCTTTCGCGTACTAGAGGGCCACATCTACGCTGAAAGAGGCCGGACACATCACTTGACGGGAGATTGGAACTGCGCTGTTGCCGACTACTATTACGCCTTGCAGCAGCTGCCTCTGTCCTGTGAGACAACAAACCGGCGCTCATGCCGACTGCGGCTACAGACCATAGCATGGCTTGATGAGCTGCTCATGCCCTTGGGCGTTCCTGGACAGGCAGAATCTAGCCTGTAGCACAAATGCCTAGTTCCCTTTCCCCATTGATTGGGGAAAGGGTTGGGGGTGGAAGCTGCCAAGAAGCTCAACGAGCAATATCGCTCCACCCCCACGGTCAGAGCCATCAATCAATAGAGCGTCAATCAATAGAGCGTCAATCAATAGAAATTGACTGCGGGCCACTGCCATTTGAGCCAGGCTGCGCGGCGGGCGGCTGGACCGGTCCGTTGACATTGTGCTGTCCAAGCCAATCTTTGACAGGGTCATCGTTTAAGTTGAGACGAAAGACACCGGAAAAGAAGCCCCCGAAGAAGGCAACGGGATGGCTAGAGAGTTCTCTGAGTAGAGGCGAAATCTCATTCATAGTCTTAGTTTCAAGTTAGCAGTACGTTACCCATATGGTGACATAGACGCCCCTGACACGGCTACCAAAAGCAGCCGTTCTTCTGCAAAGATGTTGGAGCGATTTTGAGCTGATGCAGAAGCCCTTGACGCTCTTACTGCTTGACCTCCCCCAAACCAGCAGTGGGAGACGCAGCGCCAGTGGGCTCAACGCCAGTAGACTCAGCGCCAGCGGAGGCAGCCTCAGCCCCGCCTCGGCGAGCATTCGTCACCCAGCGGGTAGCGATGTGCGACAGCAGTCCCATAGGTCCTGCAAATAGGCATAGCGCCAGCGAATGGCGCGTAAAGATCTGATTGGTTTGGCCATCTTGATAGATCCATCGCCCTGCCAACAAGTCCATTACCAAGAAATGAACCCACCCCGTAGCCGCAACGCGTTCATCGGCAAATAGTTGAGCAATATCAGATAGGCCAGCGCTGCTAAACGCCGATGCTGATTCTGGGGTAATGCTGAGCGCGAAAAAGTACAGGTAGAGTGCAGCCAGAGCGACAAAGGGCAGCAGAGATGCCATGGTCCGGCGGGTAATGTGCCAGCCGGGCAGCACGATCATGAGGGTCCAAAAAGGCAGGACAAAAATGTTGGCCGCGTTGAATAATAGGTCAATAGCCATGGCGATTGGTGAAATTTTGTCGTGGTTTATCGTAGCTCAATGTTAGTTCGTTAGCTCTCCAGCGGCTATACATCTTAGAAGGATATAGACTATCAAGATGTATACCGTGATCAAGGCATATTCACCCTTTGCTCTATGGCTGAAGACGTTCGCTTTCTCGTCAAACTTGGCCTCACCTCTGCCGGGCTAGCCGCCCTAATCAAGTATGGCGGTCCTCTGGTGCCGCTGCCCAGCACTTCACCCGTGGCGCTTACCATTGTCCTGAGCCCTGTGGCTGGGGTTGGTCTGTGGCTGGCATGGCTATACCAGCGTCAAGGGAACTAAGATCTCAATGCGCACCCTAGACGACATCAACGCAAAAATTTCCGCCCGCAAGGCCACCGTATGGACCGTTGAGCGCGTCAAAGCCGAGGTGCCAAAGCATGGTGCCGCAGCGATCGCCCAAGCGGTAGACGTCATCACCTGCGGCACCTTTGAGCCGATGGAATCCTCGGGAGCCGTCATCAACCTAGGGCATACCGACCCACCCATTAAAATTCGGCAGTGCTGGCTCGATGGAGTGCTCGCCTACTCTGGGTTTGGCGCAGTAGATTTGTATCTGGGTGCAACCCAAGTTACTGAGACGGATAGCTCAGGGGACAGCTTTGGCGGAGAAGGAGATGAGCGGGGCGGCGGACATGTGATTGCCGACTTAGTGGCGGATAAGACCATACCGCTGCGTGCCGTTGGGCAAATGACAGACTGTTATCCCCGTGCCACATTAGAGACAACCATCACCCGCAACTCCATCAACCAGTTTTATCTCTTTAACCCGCGTAACCTATATCAAAACTTCATTGTGGGCGTCAATGGGGGCGATCGCCTGCTGTCAACTTATCTCGGACCACTACAGCCCCGGCTAGGAAACGCTGTCTACTCTAACCCAGGAGCCATATCACCCCTATGGAATGACCCCGACTTAGACGTCCTCGGCATCGGTAGCCGTATCTGGCTCGGGGGGGCTGAGGGCTACATCGCTTGGGAAGGGACTCAGCACTTTCCTATCCAGCGGCGCTTACCTAACCGCACCCCCGTAGGGCCAGCCGCAACCGTCGCGCTCATTGGCGACGCAAAGCAGATGTCACCCCAGTGGGTCCGGGGATGCTATCTCCGAGGCTATGGCCCATCTTTGATGCTCGGAATTGGCGTGGCGCTGCCCGTTCTCAACGAAGGCGTGGTCCAACGCTGCGCCGTTCAAGACAAAGAGATTGTGGCCCCCATAGTCGACTTTTCCATTCCCCGGCGGGTCCGTCCAACCTTCGGGCTAGTGAGCTACGAACAGCTCAAGTCCGGGAAAATAGTGATTGATGGTCGAGTGGTGCGCAGCGCCCCCCTGGCGAGCCTGGCCTATTCTCGCCAGGTGTCAGAGGCGCTGAAAACTCAGATTGAGGCAGGCCGCTTCCATCTCAGTCAGCCCGTTGCCCCCCTCCCCAAGGATCGGACCTTTATGGCGCAGGATAGCTGGGGCGGCTAGTCTGTGCTAGCCCCAGCTATCCCATGGCGAGACGACGGCAACTTGAACCAAGCTAGCGGACTCGGACTTATTCGGAAGGGGCGCTAGACGATCGGCTCTGGCGCTTGATGATGGGCTTGGGCACCTGGCGGTCTGGCATCGGGCGATCGCCCTGCCGCTGTCCCGCCATAGCCGGCTTGTCATAGCGACGGCGAGGGGGGCCACTAGCACCGGGACGCTTCCGGCGCGGCGGTGCGCCACGTCCCCGCCGCTTCGTCGGCGGCATATCTTTGATAAAGTTTGCCTCTTGGATCACAAGATCATTGCCCTGGCGCTGAACATGCATGTCCCAGAAAGACCCCACGGCGCGGCGTTCGATGCTTCCCCTCAGAAGTAGTTTGAACACCCGACCTCGAGTTTCTCCTTTCCGAGGCGCTTGACAAATCTTGATTGTCATATCCTCGCTGCCCCGCGACTGGCGAATGACTTCCCCTCGGATAGAGAAGTAGCCATTCTGTGGATCGACGCCATTATCTTGGTCGGGTGGCGTGCTCACCGGACCTCCATCCATCGGCGCGGGCGGAGTCGCTGCCATCGCCGTCTGAGCGTCATCGCTGGGCGCAGCGGCGGCAGGGTCGTCTTGCGTCTCCTCGGCCTGCTTTTCAGCCTGAGATCCGGGCTTGGCCTCTTCTCCCGTCGCCTCAATGTCTCCGTTGATGTCGCTAGGGGCGTTGTCTTTATCTGAAGCAATCTCTTCATCCGGGCCGTCAAGGAGGTCATCGTCTTGATTGAGATTCTCTGGATCCCAAATGCCGACAATTTGAGCATGCAGATCATTATTGCCTGGCCGCGTGCGCGGATATACCACCCACAGGTGGGGCTGGGCTAGGTCCACATGCTTTTTGACTAAACTCATCACGCGGCCTAGCAGAACCGCATCGATAGCCGTTTTGTCCTCAGTCATGATATTGCCTCGGGTGAATTGATCATCCGAGGGGACATAAACCCCCCGGATCAACCCGATGGCGCGATACTGGAGCGGCTCGCTTGCTGGAGGAATCGGACCATGACGCAGCGTAGTTTGAGACCCATTTTGCATGGCTTGCCCCTCTGATTCGGCGACTGAAGTCGGAGTCTGGGAAGACTCTCTGTTGGGGTGTTGCGGTAGCGCTTGACCCGGCGATGGCTGATCGACGTTTGCTGATTTCGAACCCGTCATATCGATTGTCGTTTTTGAGTGCTGATTCATCTCAACTTCCGTTTCTCAACTTCCGTTGAAGGTTTCCGAACAAATGAATTAAACATTTGCTCAGCATCTTCTGTACAGGCGCAGAGTCGCTAGGGTGCCTGTGAAAGCGATCGCAGCGAAAATTTGATTTTTTTCGCCTAACGAACCCCAGTCTCTCTACCGATCGCCAACAAACCGAATACCCTCTAGGTTAGCATTGGTCATGCGGCCCCTGTTGAGTCGGTCAGCAACACGATACGGCATCCGGTCAGTAACTTGACTCGGTTTGTCGCTGCAGCTTACTTTTCGTTTATACATCTGAAAAGCTTGGTCTCAGGTAGTTTTCACTATAACTTCATGGCCAACGCAATCAGATAAGCCCTGTGATATCATCCCCAATCCCGCCAATCCCCTTCATAATGGCAATAGAGTTTGGGGAGGTTGAGCGTGTTTGATAAGCGCAAACGCTGGTTGATCAACATTGTGCTGCTGGTTGCAGTGGCGGCATTTATCGGTATAGCTGCCATACCGCTTGGCTCCTTTTTTCAGCAGCAGCAGCAGTCCGACTCAACAGCAGATGCGGCTAGCTCGTCTCAGCAAGGGGATTTGGAAGCCCAGGCGCGGGGCTATGAGCTCGTGCTAGAGCGAGAGCCTGACAATCAAACCGCTCTACAGGGTCTGCTGCAGACCCAAATTCAGCTGGGCAATTTGGAGGGGGCTATTGCGCCGCTGGAGAAGCTTGCCGAGCTCAATCCCGAACAGACGGAATATCAGATTTTGCTGGCTCAGGCAAGGCAGCAAATGGGCGACCTCGATGGGGCGACTCAAGTTTATCGTGAGGTGTTGTCCTCTCAACCGGGGGACATGAACGCTCTGCAGGGGCTTGTTGCACTACTGCTGCAGGAAGAGCGCCCCCAAGCGGCCATTGGCCTACTGCAGGATACATTGCAGACAGCGGACGATACCAACTTGGTCCAGCCCGACAGTATTGACGTCGCTGCAGTCCAGCTGCTGCTGGGCCAGGTCTATGTCGAAATGGGGCAAGACGGTGACGCCCTAGAGATATACAACGAAGCGATCGCCAACTACCCTGAAGACTTCCGTCCCATCTTGAGCAAGGCTCTCGTGCTCAAATCTCAAGGGCAGATGGGCGATGCTCAGCCCCTGTTCACCCAGGCTGCAAATCTCGCTCCAGCAGAATACAAAGATGAGATTGATCGATTGGCCCTAGAGGACGATGCTGACGCGAGGGCAAGCACCCCAGCAGGGAGCCCCGAAGAAGTTCCAGAGGAGAGCCCTGAGGAAAGCCCAGAGGAAAGCCCTGAGCCTCCTGCGCCATTCGATGGCGCAGGAGGCTCAGGGGAATCTGAGACAGGTGTTCCCCCGAGCGAGTAATCCTATGCGGTTTTCTGGCCTAGCCAAAAACAGGTCAATTGGTCTTTGCTTCACCCATGTAACCCGTTACTACAGACGCTTCCACCATGCCGATTTCATCCGAGCTTGAGAATCAAACGTCAGATGCCATCGCATCCCAAGCGGATGGGGACAACACCTATTGGAACGAACTTCCCGACGACGCTGAGATGTCGCTGTTTGACCATCTCGAAGAGCTGCGTCAGCGCATTTTTTATTCGCTAATTGCCGTTGTCGTCAGCGTCGCTGGCTGCTTTGCCTTCGTCAAGCGAATCGTAGAACTGTTAGAGATCCCTGCCCAAGGCGTGAAATTTTTGCAGCTCTCGCCGGGAGAATATTTCTTCGTCTCTGTCAAGGTTGCGGGCTACACTGGCATAGTCTTAGCTAGCCCAGTTATTCTGTACCACGGCATTCGCTTTGTGCTGCCCGGACTAACCCGCCGAGAGCGCCGCATGATTGGGCCGATTGTGCTGGGATCTAGTGTGTTATTTTTTGCGGGGCTCGGATTTGCCTACATTGCCCTGATTCCAGCGGCGCTGCGGTTTTTTATCAGCTACGGGGCTGATGTCGTTGAGCAGCTGTGGTCCATTGACCGCTATTTCGAGTTCGTGCTGCTGCTGCTGTTTAGCACGGGACTGGCATTTCAAATTCCCGTTATTCAGCTATTGCTGGGAACGCTTAGAATCGTTTCAGCGCAGCAAATGCTGTCAGGATGGCGGTTTGTGCTGCTGGGTGCCGTTGTCCTCGGGGCTGTTTTGACTCCCTCTACAGACCCCATCACCCAAAGCCTGTTGGCGGGTGCGGTCTTGGGGCTCTACTTTGGCGGCATCGGGCTCGTGATCCTTGCGACACGACCTCGGTCTCTGGCGTCGGATTAGCACTGTCAGGCCGCACAATCTACGTTGCTGCAGTTGGCGATCGCGAATTTCTCCTGATCAGGCTCACCACTCTGGAAGATTTAGATGGTAGATGCACCCTGATTCAATCCTCAGCCAGTGATGGCTGGGGATTTTTTTGTCTCGGGTTCCCACAAGGTCCGGGGGTATACTGTGCCATATAGGCCTATGACTATCCCTTGAACGCCATTTCCCCAAAATGACCCACAACACTGACATCGCGACAACTGCTGACGCTGACCTGGCTGTTGAAGTTAATATGACTAGCGGTCTCGTCGATATGATTGAGACAATCATCAGCAGCCTAGAGCAGGATGACAGCGCCATGGTTCGTCACCTAGACAATGACGGCCACCTATGGACTTTTAAGTACGGTAGCGTCGATGTGTTTGTCCAGCTGACAGGCATCTCGGATGACGACATGCTCACCGTATGGTCGCCGGTCTTGCCCTTGCCAGTACAGGATGAAACACGGTTGATGCGCAAGCTGCTGCAGATGAACTGGTCTGATACATTCGAGGCCTCGTTTTGCATCCTGGGCAACGACAGCGGTGAGCAGGTCGTCATCTCTGCAGCGCGGACCGTTGCCGAAATCTCGCCGGGGGAGATCTCCCGCAACATCACGATTGTGGCTACCATCGCTGATGATCAAGATGACGCTCTAGCGGCAGAGTTCTCGGCGGCATAGGTTGGCACAGCAGGAGGGACGGCTGAGGCTCTGTACCATGCTTTGGCTACCGCGATAGCAAAACCTCCTATAACAGAAGATATTCAGTGGCGGAACATCTATTGTGAGAATGCGCTGCTGGACGATAACTGTATGCATACATCTGCAAGGAGGTCCGCCATGCTGACGATTCAATGGCGATCGCTGACCGCAACCTTAGCGGCCATGGGAGTAGTCTCAACGGCGATCGCGTCTGTTGTAGGGCAGGCTGCCGCGGCCCAATCTTTTGGAACCCAGCCCCTAGAGGCTCAGTCTACAGCTCAGCCCATTCGCATCAGCCAGTTGTTCAATTCTGCCCGGGCTGAGCTGCCTGCCGGCACCCCAATCGAGACCCGATACGACGAGATCGACGACGACGGAAGCCCGGTGGAGCGTATTGTCGTCCTGCCTGATGAGACGGCCCCCCTTTCTCTCACGGTTACCCGCGACGTCCGCTCCTCAGCAGGCACGGTGGTCATTCCCGTGGGTAGCACCCTAGAAGGTGAGCTTCGCCCTTTGGAAGACAACGGGACAGGAACCCAGTTCGTTGCCGAGAGCGTTGTGCTGCCCAACGGTGAAGGCTATGACATTGATGCGGTGTCTAGCCCCATAACCCGCACGGAAATTATCACAGAAGAGAGCGATCCAGACTTTATCAAAGGCGCCATCATCGGGGGGGCGGCAGCAGCCGTTCTCGCCGAGATCATTGGTGATATCGACATTCTCGAAGTGCTCGGTGGTGCGGGCTTAGGAGCCCTGGGTATTTTGATCTTTGGCGGAGGAGACGAAGAGGTGGAAGTGGTTGTGGTTGAGCCCAACCGGGACTTAGACGTCGCGATTCAGTCCAGCTTTACCTTCTAGACACAACTCGTCTGATATGCCAGGCGAGCTGCGCGTCCTTGCTACCTATAGAAACATCCCTGTAGAAACACCGCGCTTTGAGCCAGAAATATTGCCCTAAGGGGCAGGCTGAAGGGTTAGGCCAAAGCAGCAGGACTAAGGCAGGGCAGACGCGATATGTGACAAGGTCAGTGATCTTGGCATTGGCGGCGGCAGGCTCAGATAGAATACGAGTAGTTCAAGGCTGCTCTTCTCTTCACCGCGCTGCCGCTAGCCCCTGTAACCCATGAGTCTGTGCATCAATCCCCATTGTCCGCAGCCCAATCACCCTGATAATCAAACACATCAGGTTTGCCAGAGCTGTGGCAGCGCTTTGATCTTAGAGGAACGCTACCGCGTGATGCGGCTGTTGAGCGATCGCAGCGGATTTGGCTATGTCTACGAAGCCTTCGAGAGCAACGTCCCCAAAATCTTGAAGGTGCTCAAGGAGAGCCACAACAACAACATCAAAGCAGTTGAGCTGTTTGAGCAAGAAGCTCGGGTACTTGGGCAGCTCAACCATCCGGGCATTCCCAAAATTGACGTATCAGGGTGCTTTCAGTTCCGGCCCACCCCTGACGGTCCGCCGCTGCACTGCATTGTCATGGAGAAAATAGATGGTCCCAACCTGCGGGAATGGATGACCCAGCAAGGTAATCATCCTCTCAACACGGCTTTGGCGCTCAACTGGCTAACGCAGCTGACAAGCATCTTACACCTCGTGCATCAGCACAGCTATTTTCATCGCGATATCAAGCCAGAAAATATTATGCTACGAGCGAGCGGCGACTTAGTGCTGGTGGATTTTGGCGCGGCCCGCGAGATGACCTGCACCTATTTTGCCCGCTTGGAAGAAGCCGAAGGGATAACGCGGGTCAGCTCAACGGGATATACGCCACCGGAGCAAGAGCGGGGCCGGGCTGTGCCTCAGTCCGATTTCTATGCCCTCGGCTGCACCATAATGTTTCTCCTCACAGGGCGGCGGCCCATGGAGCCAGGCATTTACGATGGGCTGACAAACGAATTTTGCTGGCGACAATATGCCCCACAGGTTCCGCCTGCTTTAGCGAACTTAGTAGACCAGCTCACAGCAGCGCGAGCAGTTGACCGCCCGCAGAATACTCAAGTCCTGCTTCAGCAGCTGTTCCGGATCCAGGCGGATCTATCGGCAGACATGTCGGCAGATGTGTCAGCAGATGTGTCTGCCGATGTGTCGGCAATAGAGGCAGAAGGGTTAGGGTCAAAGGCGAGGAATTCGCAGGCAATGAGTCCCCAGATGATCCAGCCATTGGGGCAAGCTAAGGCCATTGATCTCCCAAATCAGTCCGCATCATCAGCTGCCACCGAGCCGCCGCAGGTGCTGCCGCCATACACGGTGGTACAAAAAAACACCGCCTTGCAAAACGGTGGCCAGGGTAGCGGCCAGCGCGCAACGGCTCAATCGGTAGAGCAGCGCCGACCAGATCTCCTTGCGGCGGGGCTGGCGGGGCTGTGCATTGCCGGAACGATCGCCGCTGGGGCTGCAGTCTTTCGCTGGCAGACGGCATCTGTCCCCGGAGAAAACCAGTCTCAGGCGGCTCCTTTCAGCGGCTTGACTACCTTTGAGGGACACAGTGGCAAAGTCAATGACCTCGCCCTGAGCCTGAACCAAACGGTCTTGGCCAGCGGCAGCGATGACCAGACCGTGAAGCTCTGGGACGTGGAGTCTGGTGAGGAGCGGCGATCGCTGCCCCGCCATAGCGACCGGGTCCAAGCGGTAGCATTCTCGCCCGATGGCAAGCTTGTTATCAGCGGCAGCGGCAGTGGTGAGGTGCTGGTCTGGGATGCCGTCACGGGAACGCTACTCAGCAGCCTGACGGGCCACAGCAGCGCGATCAACGACCTGGTAGTATCCTCCGATGGCAATATCCTAGGTAGCGCTAGCGCCGATCGTACTATCCGCCTGTGGGATTTAGCGCAGAGTGAGCTGATAGATGTGCTGGAAGGCCACCGTAGCTACGTCAACGCGATCGCCTTCAGCCCAGACGGTAAGACAATCATCAGCGGAGCCGCCGACCGCACCATTCGCATCTGGGGCCTCGACACAGGGGAGTCCAGCACCCTCTCACAACACGACACTTACATCAACGACATTGCCATATCGCCAGACGGCAACCTTCTGGCGAGTGCGGGTGCCGACGATGAGATTGTGCTGTGGGATCTGGCAACCCAGACACCGTCAGGGCAATTGGTTGGGCATACGGGCTATGTCAACGCCTTGATCATCAGCCCCGATGGTAAAACGCTGATCAGCAGCAGCGCCGATAGCACAGTTAATGTGTGGAACCTTGAAGATAAAGCCTTACTGTATTCAATTCCCTGGAACAACACACTGGTCAATACCGTAGCCGTACGCTTTGGAAATCCCTACTGGCAGATCATGGCTGGCGGCAAAGGCAGTACGACAATAAAGGCCTGGCGCGCTGAGTAGAGGCGGCAGGGCAGATGTATAGGGCAAATGGGGGCAGAGGTAACAGAGACACCTCGGTCGACCATAGCGACAAGGGCTGCAGGCCTATAGAGCAGCCTGCAGCTCTTGAGATTTGAAGAGAGATGGGAGCCAGAGCGCTAGCTTTGAGACGGCGCTACAGATTCAGATGGATACCCAACAGCTTTCCATGCAGCAAGACCACCCCTCAGCTCAGCCACTCTAGAGTAGCCGGCCTCCCGCAGTAGACGGGCCGCAACCGTGGTCTCATCATCGGTTTCGCCATAGATATAGATATCGCGATCTACCTCGAGGGCCGCCTTGGCCTGCCCCTCTAGCTCATCAGAAGGCATGGAGATCGCTCCCATGATGTGTTCTTGGTTAAACTGCTGGCGATCGCGAGCATCAAGAATAGTCAGTGCTGGCTCACCCCAGTCCAGTCGGGACTTGAGGTCGTAGACACGGACCTTGGGCTGAATACCGGGAGGCGTCGAGAATGGATTGAGTGCGTTTGTCATGACTTGCGGTTAGAGGGTGTGTTTGGAGCATCTACTCTGCAATTTAGCAATGTTTATTAAGAATTTCAACATATTTTTTTAATATTTTTAATAATTCATCTATGTGGAGCGTCGAACCACATTGCTGCAGGGCTTTGATGCCAGCACAGCTTTGATGGTCCCAGAGCATCACGGGCGAACTTCGTCCACGGCATCGACAGCCAAAAGCTGCTGGACCTGGCGCTGGCCGGGGAGGCGATCGCAGCATACGGCAAAGGGACAGGTTGTGCAGCAGGGATCCTGCGGCGGCAGCTGGGGCAAAGGCTGCTGGTCATACTGCTCGAGCCAGAGGTTAAGCTGCTGGATCTGCCGAGTCAGCTCTCCGTGAGTCTGCTTATGGCAGGCAGCACTATAGGGCAGCGAGACAGAACTAGGAGCCGGATGGTCCCCTGTGAGACGGACAAACCAGTACTCCATCCGCAAGACATCGGGAGAATAATGTCCCACTTCCGCCAACAGATAGAGATAGAGCCGAGTTTGCCAGCTTTCGGACAGTTGCCGCATCGACAGAGGACGGGCATGGGTCTTCCAGTCATAAATTACAGCGTGATCGCGCCCCAGCACCAGGCGATCATATACAACCACCAGGGTGTGGTTTTCTAGGGGCAGGCTGAGCCGATACTCGCTCTGATGATTTAAACTATCGTCAAACAGATGGGGCGCAGCGGTCTGCAGAGCCGCAACACAATGCGTCAATTCCGGCTCTAGGGCTAGCAGCAGCGGCAGCCCCAGATCCTGCTGCTGCATCAGCTGATGAAATTGATTCCCCCAAACAAACTGCTGCTGGGATTCTGTGGCAATGCCACCAATTTGGTCCAGATAGACATACTGAAATTTGCGGGGGCAGTGGGTCAGCAAGTTGAGATGACTTTGGGAGAGCCGCATCGGCATGATTGCTGGGCCTTGAATATCTGGACGTACCCACCGGGCCATCGCGCAGCGGCACAGGGGCTTACTGTTTGGAGGCTACTTGCTTGGAGGCTACTGCTTGGATAGCACGAACAGGCTGCCCGCATTGCCCCGCCCAATACGCAGGTCGGCATCTAGGTAAGTTACTTCTAGCCAGCCCTGCTGGTTTTCGCGGCGAATGGGAAAATCAATGGCCGTCAGTGGCCCTGCTCGCATTTGATCTACAAGCTCAGCTGGAGAGCGGTAGTTGACGAGGGTCTGCAGTCCAAATACCGCCCGGTCGAATGCGACATTTACTCGCTTGGTGGATACCGCTGTAAACGTAGCCGAGACGCTGACGAGACCACTGAGGTAGGGCAAGCCTGGCACCTCAGCGATGTTGTAGATGGTCGCGGTCTCAGGGTATACACATTGATAGATCTGACCCAGCTTGAATAGCGGTAGACGATCGATCTGCAGCAGCTCTTGGCTGGTCGTATACAGCAGCCGCCAGACGCCGTTGAGATCAGGGGATTGGAGCGGCTCTGCTTGAGGAGGTCGAGATTCTAGCTGAGTCGCAAGATGCTCAATCTGGCTTCGGGTCTGTGGGTCGGCCAGTAGTCCCCGATTGGTGCCAGCGATCGCCCCCAGCAATGTATCTTTGATCGCCATCGTTGGTATCTCTGCTATTCTCTACCAGTCTACCCCACAGATTCCGCAGCCTAGGAGGGTCAAAATTAAGGTGAGCTGGCTTAAAGACCAGAGGCATCACGCTCTGTATACTAAGGGATGCCAAGCTACTATGGAGTATTGTCAAACAATACGGCTTCTCTATGACTACGATGAAAAATCCCGCACTACGGTCCTATCCTCGCAAGCAGCCTGCTGGCGTTGTCGCAAATGATCGTCAAATCTCCATTTTGGAGTGGCTAGAGAAGTCAGGTCGGTTGATGGAGCGCGACACTGAGGACAAAGATGCCCCCAAAGAAGACGTTGAAATCAATGAGCTGATGGGCAACGAAGACAATTTCGAGGAAGACGACGACTCTATGAGCGTCGACGACTAGAGCCAGACAACTAGAGCCAGACAACTAGAGCCATTGGCTTCAGCGTCTTTTTCCGTTTGTTTCAGGTGCAATTTTCAGGTGCGATGACAACGCAAACTCCTCAGCATCGACTGGTTGCAGAGAGCCGTCGGTGCTTGACGTTGGCGTTACCTCTCATCGGCGCTCAGCTCGCTCAAGCCGCCACGGGCTTTGTTGACACCCTAATGATGGGGCGATTGGGACGTGAGTCCCTAGCATCGGGTGCGCTAGGGTCGCTGCTGTTTATGGAGCTCCTAGTGGTAGGGACCAATCTAGTGGCCACCAGCAGCTCATTTATCGCCGAAGCCTACGGAGCCCAACAACCCGAACAGGCAGGGCGCTGGCTCAACCAAGGGGTATGGCTTGCCATGGCGATCGCCTTGCCCCTTGCTCTGGTGATGTGGAATGCCCAACCCTGGCTGCAGCTTTTGGGCCAGCCGCCGGCCATCGTTGCCCTGGCCGAGACCTATTTGAGAGCAGCGTCAGTCGCATATTTGCCGGCCTTAATATTTGTTGCTCTACGTAGTTTTGTCTCCGCGCTCTTTCAGCCCCGAATTGTTGTTGTGCTGACCCTATGTGGGGTCGTCCTCAATGCGATCGCCAACGAGGTGCTAGCGTTTGGGCGCTGGGGATTTCCGGCATTGGGGCTAGCGGGTATCGGCTGGTCGACGGCCTTTATTTACTGGACCATGGCGCTAGTCTTAGTGGCCTACGTGCTCAGTCAGAGTCAATTTGCCAAGTATCGCCCTTTGCAGGGCTTGCACCGACCTCACTGGGCCGATCTTTGGGAGCTGGTGCGGGTCAGCCTCCCTGTCGCTGTGCTTTCGGCGTTTGAAACTGGAGCGTTTGCTGTAACAGCAATATTTGCCGGTCAGATGGGGGTAGTGGTCTTAGCGGCACACCAAATCGCGCTGCAGACCGTTGCCGTCACCTTCATGGTGCCGCTAGGAATTTCCCAAGCTGCGACAGTGCGCGTGGGGCAATGCTCAGGGCAAGGTGATTGGCACACCGCGCGGCTGTCCGGGATAATCAGCCTTAGCTTGGGCGGCGGCTTTATGGGGCTGATGGGTCTGCTGATCTTGCTCGCACCCGCGCAGTTTGTCTCGATATATGTCGATTTGTCCGATCCCGCCAACGGAGAGGTGGTGGCTTTGGCTATCACCTTGCTCACTGTGGGCGCCATTTTTCAAGTGGTCGATGGCCTGCAGGTGGTGGCAGCTGGCGCGCTTCGAGGACTAAAAGACACGCGTATCCCCATGGCTATTGGACTCGTGGCCTACTGGTTCGTCGGGGTTCCTAGCGGGTATGCTGCGGGGTTCAGACTGGGGTTGGGTGGGGTCGGACTGTGGTGTGGGTTGGCCATCGGGCTGGCCATCGCAGCTGTGGCTCTCACCTGGCGCTTCTATCGGTTGACGATGGCCTTCAAGCCTGTCAAATCGTGATCGAACCGTAGTGCTAGATTTGAGGCAGCTACGGCCACTCTAATCCCCATCGTCGGCGATCGCTATTGGAAATAGCAGCGATCGCCGCTGCGATCTAGCCCCCCTGCTTGTATGGCTTTACCTGGACATGCCCTCGTTTTGGACTTCACCCTCGTCCTCAGCATCTCTGCTGTTGGTGGGTATATTGCTCATCGACTCCGACAGCCCCCACTGCTGGGCTATATCATCAGCGGCGCTGTTGTAGGTCCGTTCGGTTTCGCGCTGCTCAGCGACGTTGAGCAAATTCAGTCGCTGGCCGAAATTGGGGTAGCGTTTTTGCTGTTTGCGCTAGGGGTCGAGTTTTCCCTGGCCAACTTTCGGCGGGTGCGGCAGATTGCGCTGCAGGGGAGCCTGATGCAAATTGGGTTCACCATTGCCCTGGTGGCGATCGCCGCTGTGTCATTCGGCTGGGTCGACCAGGTGTCTGAGGGGATTTTTCTAGGTGCAATAATTTCCCTGTCCTCTACCGCCGTGGTGCTCAAAACCCTAGGGGAGCGTGGCGAAACCAACACCCTACATGGTCAGATCATGCTGGCGATTTTGATTGCCCAGGATCTGGCCTTGGGAATCATGCTGGCACTGCTGCCGACCCTAAATCAACCCGAGGATTTTTGGGTAGTGCTAGGGAGCGCTCTGCTGAAGATTTCGCTTTTTGTTTTTGGGGCGATCGCCTTAGGGCGCTGGGTAGTTCCTCGCGTGATTCGTGCTGTTGCCGCAACCGAAAGCAGCGAACTGTTTTTGTTGACGACCCTTGCCCTTTGCCTGGGGGTCGCCCTGGTGACCTCTGCCCTAGGGCTGTCAATTGAACTGGGAGCATTCGTTGCCGGCCTTATGCTGTCTGAGGTGGATTACTCTGACCATGCCTTAGTCAGGGTACTGCCGCTACGAGACACCTTCGCCAGTCTGTTTTTCGCCTCCATTGGCATGTTGATCGACCCCGATGTTTTAGCGCAAAACTTTGCCCTGATTCTGGGACTGGTGACCTTGACCATGGTGGGCAAAGCCCTTGTCATCCTGCCCATCATCCTCAGCTTTGGCTATTCCCCTCGCACAGCCCTCACCAGTAGCTTTGGCCTCAACCAAATTGGTGAGTTCTCCTTTGTGCTGGCGTTGATGGGCCGACAAATTGGATTGATTGAGCAAAACCAGTATCTTCTGTTGCTGGGCACCACAGCCATCACCTTGATCTTGACCCCCGCTTGGATCAATCTGGCTACGCTGCTGTCGCCCCATCTCGATCAGATCCCCCTCCCCCCTTGTCTCAAGCGCCTTTCAGAGCCTAAAGATCTGCTGGTCCCAGATACCCTTGCGGGACATGTGGTGGTGGCGGGGTATGGGCGGGTGGGACAGGTGATTGTCAATGTCTTGCGCGGCCAAGGATATCGCCTTCTCGTGATCGACAATAGCGAGGCTGCCATTCAGCGGCTGCGGCTCCAAGGCATTCCATACATCTTTGGCGATGCCGATGCTAAGCCAGTGATGGAGCGGGCCCGCATCGAAACCGCTAAGGTAGTGGCCATCGCCCTCCCGGACCCTGGCAGCACGCGCCGACTGCTGCAGCGCTCATTGGAAGTCTCTCCCGAACTAGACGTCATTGTCCGTTCCCACACCAACAGGGAAATCGATCTGCTAGCGCAGATGGGAGCGCGAGAAGTGGTGCAGCCGGAGTTTGAGGCGGCATTAGAGTTAGGAGCCCATGTGCTGCTGACCATGGGGGTGAGTGAAGGAGAAATGCACGATGTGGTAGACAAGATTCGCGACGATCGCTACCGCAGCATCCGACCGTCTTGACCTAATTGCGTCTGTCCTTGTGCCTCAAGACAATGGCTGCAGGGCAAACTTTGCCGGATCCTGGTCACGGCGGTGGGCGGTGGGGATAGGCTTTCCTTGGCGGTCCCCCACCAGCGCCGCCGTCTCTTCTAGCGCCTCTCGTAGTCGCTTCGCCGCGTAAATCGACATATCCCGAGGCACGTTGATGCGATCGCGCAAATAGCGCAGAGCCCGATCTGATTTTGGCGGCGGCATGCAGGGCCTATCCGTGATCAAATAGGTCAGGGCACACCGCAGCGGCTCGTCGAATTGCTGGCCCATGGGATTGACCCCTAGGATACTATCACGGTGCTTCAAGACGCGGTAAAGCGCCTCTGAGCGGGAGGTTTTGGGTTCTGGATATTTCACGTCGGGCAATCCCATCCATGGACCTTGATCCACCCTCGCTTTGCTCTCCAGCATCTCAGGCTCACCATTCTCATAGCAGCCCCCCATTTGGGGTGGCAAGTCATGGGCATGGGTGTGGAAATCGCTCTGGGTGCCGCGATAGGTAGGGCGAGTTTCTAGGGCGTCAAACCAGTCCCCTAATCGAGGGTTTTCCTCTCGCAAAGAATAGCCTTTGTAGTAATAGAGGCTAGCGTTCATCCGCTCGACGTAGGGAACAAAGACCACATCTGCAATGCTGAAGTCCTCTAAGAAATAGGGGCCTGGTGTTTTGCTGAGGGCTGCTTCAACCTGCTCTACAACATGGCAAAACTGCTGACGGCTGCGCTGCTCTTGCTGCCCTCTCGCGGGATAGCAAAGCCAGGTACACCACCCCCGAAACAGCAGTCGTTCTAGCTGTCTGAGAGGCATGACTTTGGGGTCCACCATGGACCACCCCAATGGGCCAAAAGCATCCTCCAGGGCCATCAAAATACTGTCACTCTCGGTGATCATTTGGCCGTCTAGCTCTAAGGCAGGCAGCATTCCCGACGGAACTTTTTGCTTATACCAGCGCTCTTTCGTTCCGTAGCAAAACATGGTCACCTTCTCAATGCGATAAGGCACCCGCTTTTCCTCTAGCCAAAGCCATACCTTTTGGCAGTAGGGGCACCAGGCGTGGTTATCGCGGTAGAGCGTCACCCGCACATCCGATTCGGACTGACCAAACAACCGTAGGCGAGCCTGGGCATTGGTAGAGCCATTGACAGGATCGGGGTGGATATCCTGGGCCAGACCGTCAAGCTCGGTCCAGCTCATGGGTGCAGTAGCCTCTCTAGAAGGGTCTTGGGCGATCGCGTCGGAAGGTGTCATTGTGAAACTAAATCTGTTGTAAGAATGTTTACGGACATAACAAGGACGTAATCTTGGCCTTGACACGCCCTTGTTACTTATTTAGCCATCATAAAAGCAGAACAGAACTCAAAGCACGACGTTTCATAAGTACGCTCAGATCTTCCCTTAAGGCGTCAGAGTACCATCGACGGGCAACGTGAGCGTGAATGTTGTGTGATTTCCCTGTGATGACGCCATTACAAGCCTGCCGCCATGGGCAAGCACAATCTCCCGAGAGAGGCTCAGCCCCAGCCCCAGCCCTTCGACGGTGCGGGTGCGGGCTGAGTCGCCTCGGTAAAAGCGGTCAAAAATGCGATCGCCTTCTACCTGTGGGATGGCCCTAGAGGCATTGGTGATGCTCACCTGAACGCTATTCCCCTGCTTCCTGGCTTCAAGACGTATCCAGCCTTCGGGCAGGTTGTACTTGATGGCGTTGCTGACCAGGTTTTGCAGCACTTGCGTCAGCAGGTCGCGATCGCCCTGCACAATCAGCGGGGAGACAATATCAGTTTCAACCTGGAGGTGAGGAGCAAGCAGCTCCACATCTTCTAGCATCACTGCCATCAGAGCCGAAAGGTCGAGGGGCGTTTTGTGAAACACCATCTGCCCCGCATCAGCTAAGGACAGCAGCAGCAGCTTTCGGACAATGGTGCTCAGGCGGCGCACCTCATCGAGTAGGCTGCTCAACCGCTGCTGCAGCTCAGATCCTGGTTCTGCTTGCTGCAGCGTCTGCTCTAGCTCTCCCTGCAAAATGGCCAGGGGGGTTTTTAGCTCGTGGGCAGCGTCAGCGCTGAAACGGGAGGCCTGTCTAAAGCTACGCTCTAACCGCGCCAGCATTTGGTTGAACACTTGAATCAGAGCGATGAACTCGACATCGGTCTCATCTTCCGAAACGCGCTGATCCAACCCTGCAACCGTGATGCGCTGCATGGCTGCTGTCAGGTGCTGGACCGGACGCAGGGCACTGCTCGACAGGCCCCAACTGCCGACCGCCACCAGCAGCAATGTCCCTGGAATAGCAACGAGGAAAATGGTGCGAATCACAGCCATCTCCTGGTCAATAGTCTTGAGGCTGATGGCGATCGCCACAGTACCGGAGGGCACAGTAACTGTGGCAATGCGCCATCGGTCGGCGGCGGCGCGGCGCGTCACGGGGCGAGGCATTCGGAAGCTTGCAGAGCGTCTGGAACGAAAGGTCCTCAGCCGGTCTTCACCGCTCAGGGCGGCGGGCGGTGGGCGATCGCCGCTGCGGGAGCCGTCTAGGTCAGGCTTTGGGCCAGAGGGCAAGGGTGCTGGAGACTGAGGAGACCTACGACGGGGGATATCGAGGGCCATGGGCCAGTTATCGGACGCGTAAAGCAGGTTGTCCTGGGGGCCAAGGATGCGCAGGGCAACCGCGTCATCATATCCTGTTTGACGCAGCATATCCGCCGCCCCAAATTGCCAAGAGCGCAGAGGAAGAGGGCGGCGGGTGAGGCGAGCGAGCTGGGCCTCTAGCCTCCCATCCAAACGGCTGACCTTGGCTGCATAAATGAGCCGCCATGCGACACCGCTGAACCCGAAGAGCGCCACTCCCGCTACCGCAGTTGCTAGAAGGGCAAGGCGGAACCGAAACGATCGCATCATGACTTGGGTTTGCGGAAGCGATAGCCCACGCCCCGCAGGGCTTCAATCCAGCTCGGCCCATCACTGGGATCGATTTTGCGGCGCAATCGCTGTATGCAGACATCGACCACATTAGTGCTGGGGTTGAAGTCATAGCCCCACACATGCTCCAAGATTTGGGTGCGGGTGAAGACGCGCCCTGGCGATCGCATCAGATACTCCAGCAGATTGAATTCGCGGGTGGTGAGCTCCACAGTGGCGTCTTGGTGGTTCACTTCACGGGTCAACCGGTCTAGGGTGAGCGTCCCAACGGAGACTCGGTTTTGGCGATCACCCCCGCTACGCCTCACCACAGCGTGGATACGGGCCACCAGCTCTTCCACAAAAAAGGGCTTGCTGATGTAATCATCTGCCCCCAGGTTTAGCCCCTCCAGGCGATCGTCTAGCTCACTGCGGGCCGTCAGCAAGATGACGGGGGTATCACGTCCGGACCGCCGCAAATGCTTGAGGATGGACAGACCATCTTTCCCAGGCACCATGATATCCAACAAAATCACGTCATAGTCATGGTCAGTCGCCCGGTCATAGGCATCATTGCCATTGTCACAATAGTCTACGGTGAACCCCTGCTCTTTGAGGCCCGCCTGAACAAAGCTGGCAATTTTTGATTCATCTTCGACGAAGAGGACATGCATTGATAATGATGATGTTAATGATCTGTTGATAGGGGTGACAGAGGAGAGGGCGGCGTTTGAAGCGGGCAAGGCACAAGGCTACCAATACGCCATCACGGCGCTGCCTCCATTCAACCCTCTAATCGGCGTTGGCATCCATTACAACATTGTCATTTTGATCCAAGGTCACCCGTCATTTTCGTCCTGCTTAATAGAACTGTGCCAGACAGCACAGCATCGACAGTACAACTTTTCCAGGAGACAACTATGATGGACCAACTTACTTTATCGGCGATCGCCTCTCGCTTTAGCAGACCTGTGGTCGCAGCGACCCTTGTGCTGGGGACTATCACTGGCGTTACTGTTGTGGCCCAGTCTACCCTGATGGCACAGAGCGTGACCGGGGCAGAAGCCAACTCACACCCTGAGGGCCATAAGCACAGCCGAAGAGGTCCCCACCGGCTCGACCTCGCCGCAGCGGCAGCCGAGCTGAACACCACAGAATCTGAGCTGCGAGAGGCGTTGGGGTTGCCTAATACGCCTAGAGCAAGGGGGCCAGAGCGTCTTGCTGCTGCAGCAACCCAGCTGGGGGTCACAGCCGCTGCGCTGCAGGAGGCCATGGGCATTACCCTCGATCCTGAAACCGGGCGACCCAGCCGGCCCCAGGCCCGCCCAGATTTGGAGGCGGTGGCGGCCCAGCTCAACGTGAGCGAGGCTGAGTTGAGCGCAGCGCTCGGCATCTCGGCAGACGGCAGACGGCGACAAAGGCCGCGCCCTCAGCTTGATGTTGCCGGGGCAGCAGAGCAGTTCGGCGTGAGCGAGGCTGAGTTGATTGACGTTTTGGGCCTTCGAGGTCGCCCGTCGGAGCGGCGGCAGCCTCGTCTATAGCACCAGTTTCTGTAGCGCCAGTTATTGAGGTTTTGTCCCCATCAAGACAGTGAGGTTCTCCTGCACATTGGCGAATTCGGCGCTCAACGATTTCACCGCACTCGTCTGGCGGCTATCAGTAATTCCTCAGCGCGATCGCAGGCGTACTGCACAGCGCTCAGCAGCTCCAGCTGGTCGGCCTGAGGAAGCAGCCGCACCGCCTCTCCCCGCAGTGTCTGAGCTTTTTCGGCGACCGCTACCGCCTGCCGCCATACCTCCTGTAGCGCCGTCTCATACCAAATCCTACCTGCTTACCCCGGAATCAGTAGACTGGGGATATGCCAAGGAAACTACAACTGGAACGACATCATCAA
>JGI12210J13797_10313752_pt1 | contig 27394 bp, 17 predicted proteins | sample ElkSlonscriptome_3_FD_13797 | JGI IMG/M metagenome (IMG submission 13797) | reverse complement strand
CGGCCCCCTACCCCTCGCACCTAACTCCCCACGAGAAATGCCTTCGCCTTCTCTATCGCCTCCGGGATCCCGGCCGTCTGCTTCCCTGCCCCTCGCGCTTGTTCCGGCCGACCGCCCCCTTTTCCATCGACCGCCGGGGCGACCGCTTGGATCAACTTCCCAGCCGGCAACTGCTTCGACACCGCCTTGGCACTCGCTGCGACCATTGCGACTTTATCATCAGCGGAACCAAACAGGCAGGCGACCCCTTCGAATTCCCCCTTCAATGCCTCTACCACCCCTTGAAGGTAATCCCCATCGACCTCACCCAAATACGCAACGATCGCTGGATGCCCCCCGATCGTCTCCACTTCATTCAAGAGACTCTTCGCCCGTCCGGCGGCCTCCCGTTGGCGGGCACTCTTTAAGGCTTTTTCCAGCTCCTTATGATGCGTCACCATGCTAGCGATCTTGTGTTCCACCTCGTTGACCGGGCAGTTCAATTCCTTGGCGATCTTCATCAACCGCGCGGCATCATGGGTGGCATGCTCGTAACTAGCGAATCCAGCCATGGCTTCCACTCGGCGGACGCCAGCGGAAATGGCGCTCTCGCCTAAGATCCGAAAGAGACCAACCTGCCCGGTGGCCCGCGTGTGAGTGCCGCCGCAGAGTTCCATGGAATAACCGTTCAACGTTTTTGGTGCGCCGCCGATTTGAACCACTCGCACGGTCTCGCCATATTTATCACCGAAAAATTGCAGGATGTCAGGACGATGCCGGACCTCTTCATACGGCACTTCCTGCCAACTGACTGCGCCATTTTCCAAAATCCGTTCATTCACCAATCGCTCGATGTCTGCGATCTGTTGCGGGGAGAGCGCTCCGGCATTGAAATCGAACGTGAGTTTATCGGGAGCCACATGGGAACCTTTCTGGGTGGCTTCAGGACTGACCACTTCGTGAAGCGCCCAATGCAACAGGTGCGTGACGGTATGATGCCGTTCAATCGCAGCGCGACGCCTTTTATCGATCTGCACAGTCACATGATCACCAAGCCCGGGCGCTTCTTCCCCTTCCAGAAAATGAAGGAACGTGTTGCCGGTCTTCTGGGTATCGACGATGTTCCAGAGATCGCCACCGGCGCGTATTTCACCCGTATCACCGAGCTGACCACCCATGGCGGCGTAACAGACACTATTATTGAGAACCACCGCGGTTCTACCATCGAGACTCACCACTTCCTCCACATCAGCGCCGGTATGATCGTGATCGAAGCCGAGGAAATGGGTCGATTTTTTCGTCTCGATCTGAGACAGCTCGATGATGCTCGTTTTGCGGCCTGCCTGGCTCCGCTTTTTTTGTTCGCCCATCAGCGCTTCGAACGACTCGAGATCAACGCTCAGACCTTCCTCGCGCGCCATTAACTGAGTCAGATCAAGCGGGAACCCGTAGGTGTCATACAAGAGAAAAGCCGCTTCGCCGTTCACTTTGCCGACCAGCGATTGAGCGACCTTGGCGGTTTCGGCAAAGTCTACTTTGAATTGGTCAGCGAGTTTTTGAAGCTTGGTCAGATCCGGTTGCGCTTCCCCACGATTGATCACTGCGGCGTGTTCCTCCACCAGGGCACCGGCGGTGCGGCTGAGTTGTTGCAGATCCGTCCGGATGATTCGTTCGGCCAATCCCCGATTCCTTTTCTCCATTTCGTCCAGATAGATCCGAGCGGCATCGGCGAGCCCCATCAACGCGGCTTGTTGCATTCGGGCATCACCACTTTTGTTTTCTTTTTCTAACAACTCGAAACGGGCGGTGATATCCTGAATGGTTCCAGGCACCTGCTTTTTGATCTGGACGATTTCTTTAAAAATCTCGAGGCCCTCATCGAGGGTCCGATTAAAGGAAATTTCTTCCCGCTCCAACACCTCTTTCACATGCCGTCGCTGTTTCTGCAGTTCCGTGAAAACATCCCCCATGGTGTCGATCACGGTGTCCGATAGTTTATAGAAGAAGGGATCGTGCAAATCGAGGGTGCGACCATACCGGACGGCTCGGCGCAGGATGCGACGGAGCACATACTGCCGATCGGTATTACCCGGCACGATACCGTCGGCGACCGCGAACGTTAGTGTGCGGATATGGTCGGCGACGACCCGGAAAGCGATATCGATCTGTTCCTGATGGGTATAATGAATGGCACCGAGTTCGGGCAACGTGTTGTTGTATTTTTTGCCCGACATCTGTTCGATGGCGTCGAAGATCGGCCGGAAAATGTCGGTCTCGTAATTGGAGACCCGGGCATGAGCGAAGTCGGTAAAATTTTTGGTGCCCTGCATGATCGAGCAGACCCGTTCAAATCCCATGCCGGTATCGACATGTTTGGATGGAAGCGCTGAGAAGGTCCCGTCCGGGTTGGCATTGAATTGAATGAAAACCAGGTTCCACACTTCGATACATTCAGCAGCCCCTTTATTGACCAAAGCGCCGCGGGTGTCGCCGGTCGGGGTGAGATCGAAGTGAAGTTCTGAACAAGGCCCGCACGGTCCTGTCTCGCCCATCATCCAAAAATTATCCTCTTTATCTCCTTCGACCACATGGACATCGGGATCGAGGCCGACCGACCGGAATTTTTCCGCCCACAAATCCCAGGCTTCCTGATCGCGTTCGGCTGGATCGTTCGGACCGGGTTGATAAATGGTGGCGTAAAGGCGGGAAGGCGGAAATCCCCAGCGTTCGACCAGCAATTCCCAGGCCCAGGTAATCGCTTCCGGCTTGAAATAGTCGCCGAAAGACCAATTGCCCAGCATTTCGAAGAACGTCTGGTGATAGGTATCGAGGCCGACATCGTCGAGGTCATTGTGTTTGCCGCCGGCACGAATGCATTTTTGGGTATCAGCCGCGCGGGTATCGCTTGCGGCCCGGGCGCCAGCCCATTTCGCGACATCGGGCGCCCGTTCACCGAGGAAGAAGGGGACGAACTGGTTCATCCCGGCGTTGGTGAACAAGAGGTTCGGAGCGTCCGGCAACAAGGCGCTGGATGGAACGATGGTGTGTTGTTTCTCGTGAAAGAAATCGAGAAACGATTGGCGAATTTCAACGGCAGTCATGTGAACCGGCAAGGTGCCCATCGAGCGGCTTCTTTTCAAGTGGCAAACGGTGGAGCGTGAACTGCTGGGTCTGATCGAGAATGGGTGCGAGTGATCACGGAATGCATGGTGAGATTGGCTTCACGGCTTCGCCTGATACCCGGTTCCCAATACCGAAGCCTGTTGGCTCACGCGAAGGCGCGCAGACGCGAAGAAAACGCAGCGCTGCCTCAGGCCTCTAAAAGGCATGAGCGAACGCAGGGAATTACCCGGGCCTCTAGACCGCTCCTGAGGTGAACGAGGCATGCCCATCGGGGCAGCTGGTGGCAGGTCGGCTCCGGCCAAACTCGTCACGCCAAGCTTGACATTCACGAGCCGGCGTTGTTGCGAAATAAGGCGGAACATTTCCCCATACCCTATGCCGATCTACGAATTCTATTCGCCCACGACCCACAAGATTTACAGCTTCTTCGCCCGCTCCATGGCGATGCGGCAAAAAACCCCGCGTTGCCCGGATGATCCGGCTGCCACGATGGAACGCATGGTCTCCGGCTTCGCCATCACTGGACGCCACAAAGGTGAGGAACCGGAGGGGGACGGTTTGCATGATGATGATCTGAAGGAATTCGAAAATCATCCCGACTTTCACGAGGTCGAAAGCGTTCTGGCCACCATGGACGAGAATAATCCAGACCCGCGGCAGTTGGGCCACGTCATGCGCAAAATGACGAACATGATGGGCGGTAAAGTGCCCGATGCCATGAAGGAAATGATTGGCCGTCTCGAAGCCGGCGAAGATCCTGATGCGCTTGAGGAGAAATTCGGCGACGCCTTGGAAGGCATGGACGACGAATTCGGTGACGGGTTCAGCGATGAATTCAAGGCGATCAAATCCAAAGTGTTCGCCCGCAAAAAAGCGCCGAAACGGGACCCGAATCTATACGAATTCACCGATTACCTCGATTGAGGCTCACTGCGCAAAGCACTCCGTCCGTTTTCCGCTGCTTCCAAAGCCCAAAACATGATCCAGCGACTGGATGATCTCATCGGGAACATCGATTACAGTCCTCATGCTTGACATCAGGCATCAGTCAACATTTTCCGCCACGTTTCAATCCTCGTCCTGTTCGGGCTCATCGACCAGACGGGCCAGAGCCGCGAGGAGATTGGGCGTTTGCACTTCCGTGTTCGGTTCCTTGATCACCTCGATTTCTTTCAAAACCTCCGCTTTCACCGGGACGACGCCGGCCTTGGTCATTTGAATGGTTTTTGCCGCTTCCAAACTGAGATCCAGAATCCGCCCGCGGATGTAAGGTCCGCGGTTGTTAATTCGGACGACCACCGATTTGTTGTTCAACAGGTTGGTCACCCGCACCTTCGTATCGAATGGCAACGACTTATGCGCAGCGGTCACATCGGTCGCCCGATAGGTCTCGCCATTCGCCGTCAGCCGCCCGATCCAGCGGCCGTAGTAATAGGAAGCTTTTCCTCGCAGCACCTTGACGGTTTCAAAGACTGTCTCGGTCTCCGGTTCCGTTTCGCTGGGAGTGACGACCAGGTTTTGCGTGGTGGCGCAGCCGCTGAAAGCCGCCAGGCAGAGGAGTAGAATGGGGCGGTGAAAGAACGTGTTCATTGGCAGAAAGCTGGGCATCAATCATCAAATACGCCTCCAGGTCCAGCCAAAATCGCTCCGCGATATCCGCACGCAACCTCGTTTTCTCTACGAAACCCGGCCCCGCTTCGCTCGCTGCCGAGGCAGCACTCCCCGCAGAAACTTCGCCGTATGACTCGCCTGGCACCTCGCCACCTCCTCGGGCGAACCCGCTACCACAATTTCTCCGCCGTCGGCTCCAGCCTCCGGCCCCATATCGATCAAATAATCCGCCTCCGCCATGACGGTCGTGTGATGCTCGATCACCACAACGGAATGCCCATCATCCACCAACCGGTGCACGACGTTCAACAACAACTTCACATCTTCCAAATGCAGCCCAATGGTCGGTTCCTCCAATAAATACAGCATCGTCTTCTGCTGTTTCCCTCGAAGCCGCGCTCGCTGCGAGCGTCCGCTGCCTCGCGTCAATTCGGTGACTAACTTGATCCGCTGCGCCTCGCCACCGCTCAACGTCGGGCTACTCTGCCCTAACTTCAGATAACCGAGCCCGGTATCGCGCAACAATTGAAGGGTCCCCCCTATTTTCTGGTGTTTCTGGAAAAAATCAGCCGCCTCTTCAATGGTCATGTCGAGAATGTCCGCGATCGTTTTCCCCTGATATTCCACCTCTAACGTTTGCGCGTTAAACCGTTTCCCGCGACAGTCCGCGCACGGCACATAGCTCGATGGAAGAAAATTCATCTCCAGCTTGATAGCGCCCTGTCCAGAACAGCTGTCGCACCGGCCGCCCGCACTATTAAATGAAAAACGTCCAGCCTGATAACCACGCATTCGCGCGAGCGGAACGGTAGCAAACAACTTTCGGATCTCGTCCCAGACCTTGACATAAGTGGCCGGCGTCGATCGGGAAGTTTTGCCAATGGGCGATTGATCGACTTCATAGACCGCTTCCAACGCATCGAAACCGGCTACCTTTTCCCATGGTTGATCCACAGGCTTCTTCTTGCGGGAACGGCTGATCGCCGCTTGAGCCACTGGCGTCAAGACCCCCCGCATCAAGGTCGATTTACCCGAACCAGACACCCCGGTCAGCACGGTAAACCGCTCCAACGGCACCGCGATATCGATCGATTTCAAATTATTCGCCCGCGCTCCTTCGACCTTTAACCAGCGCACTTCGTCATCAATCGGGCGGCGTTCGCCCCGAAGCGGATGTTTTAATTTGGCGGACAACGAACGGCCCGTGACCGATTCCGGTTGTTTGAGCACTTCCTTCAAAGGACCTTGTGCAACGATTTGTCCGCCATGCGAACCGGCGCCCGGCCCCAAATCGATGATATGATCGGCGCGCCGCATGGTTTCGTCATCATGTTCGACCACCACCAAACTATTTCCACGCGCCTTGAGCGCTGCGAGGGTGTCGAGTAATTGATCATTATCGCGCGGATGCAAGCCGATGGTCGGTTCGTCCAAAACATAGAGCACCCCTTGCAGATTACTCCCAAGCTGAGCGGCCAACCGGATACGCTGTGATTCGCCGCCGCTCAACGTCCGCGCACTCCGGTCGAGGGTCAAATAGCCGAGCCCGACTTTCTCCATGAACACCAATCGCTGCCGGATCTCGCTCACAATATCGCGCGCGACCGCCAACTGACGACGATCGAATTTCAAACCGTCGATTAACAAAGTCGCGTCGTGCACGGAGCTGTTGGAAAAACCTGTGATCGGGGTTTGCTCGATTCGCACATGACGCGCCCGCTCATTGATCCGGTCGCCCTCACAATCCGGACAAGTCCTGGCCGTCTCCCAATCCGACCAATCACTCATCCGTTCCTCGTAGAGTTCTTTTTCTGCCTCCGACAATTCACTCACATCCCGTCCCCAGGAAGGCGGATCGAAAAGCTGGCCAAATCCACGGCACGACTCACACCAGCCATGGCGGGAGTTGAAGGAAAAGAGGCGCGGATCGAGTTCGTCAAACGCCATTCCGCACGAAGGGCAGCTCATCTCTGTACTCAACACCTGGATCATGTTGCGATGATCGACCAGTTTCGCAGAACCTTTCCCGATTTTGAGCGCTCGCTCGACCGCTAGACGGATTTCATTTTTCTTCGAAGGTGTGATCTCAGCCACCACAGCGTCGATGGTGTGTTCCCGGAATCGTTCCAGCTTTTCAAAATTGGCGCTCGGCATGAATTGCCCATCCACTAACAATGTCTCGAACCCCTGTTTTTCCGCCCATTTCGCCACGTCGGTATGGAACCCTTTTCTAGCTTTGATGAGGGTCGCCAGAATCTTGATTTTGCCCCGTTTCGCCGCTGTCTCAACCTGTTTCACAATCGCCGCGGTGCTCTGTCGTTCGACCGGTTCCTCGCATTTTGGACAGAATTGAGTCCCGGTCTTAGCATAGAGTAACCGCAGGAACTGCCAGATCTCTGTCACTGTGGCGACGGTCGATTTTCCACCACCCCGAGTCAGCCGTTGTTCAATAGCAACGGTCGGCGGCAGGCCATCGAGAAAATCAATATCGGGTCGTTCCATCTGTTCAACGAATTGCCGGGCGTAAGTCGACATGCTATCGAGGAAGCGGCGCTGGCCTTCGGCAAATAGAATATCGAATGCGAGCGTTGATTTGCCCGAACCGCTCAAGCCAGTCACCACCACCAACTGTTCGCGCGGGATTTCAACATCGAAATTCTTGAGATTATGTTCCCGCGCACCTCGCACTTGGATCGAGCGCCGGTCATTGACTCGGTAAGCTCCGGCCTCCTCAGCGACACGAGCCAACAAGGTGCGCGCGGCTTCATCGACTCCGGCACGATTCGCACCCGGTTTGCCTTTCAACACCCCGCGAAGAAATTGTCCGGTATGAGAGGTCTTCACTTTAGCAACAGCCTCGGGCGGGCCAGTGGCCACGATCATGCCTCCGCCATCGCCTGCTTCCGGACCGAGATCGATGAGGTAATCGGCTGATTTGATGATCTCGAGATTATGTTCAACCACGAGGACGGTGTGACCGGCTTCGACCAATCGGCCGAGCGCCCGCAATAAGAGTGCGACGTCATCGAAATGCAGGCCGGTCGATGGTTCGTCGAAAATAAAACAATGCTCGCCCTTGCCCCGCCGGGTTTCGATCAGATGCGAGACGAGCTTCAACCGCTGCGATTCACCGCCAGACAGAGTGTTGAGCGGTTGGCCCAGTTTGAGGTAACCGAGGCCGACTTCGTCTAAGGTTTGCAAAGGACCGGTGACGCTGCTTTCGAAGTCGCCGAAAAAGTCGATCGCTTCCCGAATGGTTAGGTCTAACACTTCGTCGATCGATTTTTCCTGGAACAGAACCTTTAATAGGAAGGGTTGAAACCGTTTCCCCTCACATTCCGAACAGCGGACGAAGAGATCGCTCAAGAACTGCATCTCAATTTTTTCGAACCCCAATCCACTGCACCGTTCGCACCGGCCGATACCCGAGTTGAAAGAAAACGCGGAAGCGGTCAGCGCTTGCGCTTTGGCATCCGGGGTGCCAGCGAAAAGCTCGCGGATTCGATCGAAGACACCGAGATAAAGGGCGGGGGTGGAACGTGGCGTCTTGCTGAGCGGGGATTGATCGACCATCACGATTCGATCGAAGGCTTCGGTTCCCTCCAAGCCATCACAAGCGCCAGGCGACTGATCCCCGGTCTCGCCCCGCAACCGAATCACATTTTCATAGAATACAGAATGGACCAGGGTGCTTTTGCCCGAACCACTTACTCCCGTGATCACACAGAGCACCCCACGCGGCAGCTCGACATCGATTCCGCGCAGATTGTTTTCCCGGGCATTGCGAATGGAACACCAGCCGGTGGGTTCGCGCCGTTGTTTCGGTATCGGAATCGTTTTTCGCCCGTAAAGGTAGTCCGATGTTAGACTGCGGGTCACCGGTTCCAGATTGGCGAGTTCGCCCGTGTAAACAAGTTCGCCGCCGGTCTCGCCGCGGCCGGGGCCGATATCGACCAGATTATCAGCGGCTCGGATCACCGATTCTTCATGTTCGACCACGACCAGGGTATTCCCCTTTTCCCGTAGACGCAGCATGATCTCGATTAATCGGCCGGTATCCCGCGGATGCAGACCGACGCTCGGTTCGTCGAGGACGAATAGGGTATTGACTAACGAAGCACCGAGGCAGGTGGTGAGGTTCACCCGTTCCAATTCCCCACCCGAGAGGGTGCGCGTCGGCCGGTCTAAGGTCAGGTAACCGAGCCCCACAGCGGTCATGTATCGGAGCCGGCTCAGGATCTCGCCTTTTAACAAAGTGGCAGCCGAATCGCCCTCCGCCACGGGCACCGCCTCCATGACTGGGATGAGTTGGTCGATGGGGTGCAGATTCAGTTCCGGCAAGGTTAGCCCCCGATCGGGTCCGATCCGGAATTGCAACGTCTCGGGTTGATAGCGGCCACCGTGACAGTCGTCACATTCCACATACGCCCGGTAACGGCTGAGAAAGACGCGGACATGCATTTTGTAAGTTTTACTTTCCAGCCAATCGAAAAAGCCTTTCACCCCATACCATTCCCCGCTTTCCCAGGCCGTTTCCGGATCGCTATGTCGGTCGCCATAAAGCACCCAGTCCTGATCGGCCTTCGGCAAATCCAGGAACGGGGTGCGCACATCGACATCCGCTTTGGCCGCGCAACGCATGAGGTCGCGCTGACATTCCTTTGATTGTCCGCTCTGAAACGGTTTCACAACCCCTTTTGCAATACTCAGCCGTTTGTCCGGCAACGCCCGGTCAAGATCGAGCTGGATCACCCGGCCGAACCCGCGGCACTTCGGACAGGCGCCTAGCGGATGATTGAAGCTGAAAAGTCCCGGCGACGGTTCCCGAATGTCGAGGTCGCAACGGGCACAATGCCAACCGGTAGAGAAATCCCATCGCTCACCCGCTTCCAAATCGAGCAACGCCACTTTGCCTTTACCGACATGAATCGCGTTCTCGAGCGATTCGGTGAACCGCGGCCGGTTCGCTTCGTTGACCGCGATCCGATCCTGCACCACCCAGACCTGGCCATGCAGCTTCAGCTTCGCTGGCGGCGCTTCATCGGTGCGTAGCAATTCCTTTTCCCGATGCAGAATCCGAAGGTAACCTTGTTGATTAAGGAATTGAAAGAAGTCGGCCAGCTTCCCGCTCGTTGGCGGCTCGATCGGAAAGATGAGCAACAAGTTCCTCCCGTCCGCTTCTTCCAGTATCGTGCTGGCAATGTGCCCGGCGGATTCCGGCCTAACTTCCTCATGGCACGAGGGGCAAAACGCGCGCGCCACCCGCGGCATCAAGGTCTTCAGGTAATCATTGATCTCCGTGATTGTGCCGACCGTCGACCGGGTGGTTTTCACATTATTCGCCTGTTGAATGGCGATGGCCGGGGGAATGTTGCGGATTTCGTCGACCTGCGGTTTGTCCATCCGATCGAAGAATTGACGGGTGTAAGGGCTGAACGTTTCGACGTAACGGCGTTGCCCTTCCGCGTAGAGAATGTCGAAGGCGAAACTCGATTTGCCCGACCCGCTCGGACCTGTCACCACGGTGAGCTGACCGAGCGGCAGGTCCAGGTCGAACCCTTTCAAATTATTCTGGCGCGCCCCCCGAACTTCAATGGCGGATGCGGGTGACGAAACAGGTGTGGGAGTGGCGCGGCGACGGGGCATAGCAGGAAAGGATACGCCACAGCCTCGGGATGAGATGGGCGGACCTGCACCAAACGCGACCCGGACCGGATCGTCAAGTTGAGCGGCGCCTGCTCAACCCGGAAAACGTTCCGGAAACAGACGCCGCACCCCAGTTTCGCTCGCTTCACAGATGCCGCGTTCCGTGATTAGCCCAGTTACCAACCGAGCGGGCGTCACGTCGAAGCCGAAATTACGGGCGGAAGAGTTTTCAGGGCCAACCAACACCGCCTCGATCTCACCGGCACGATTGCGTCCCTGCACCCATCGCACCTCGGACGCCTCCCGTTCTTCAATCGGGATCTCCTGCACCCCGTCGCGCATGTGCCAATCGAGTGTGGAAGAAGGCAGCGCCGCGTAAAAGGGAAGCCCGTTATCCATCGCGGCTAAGGCTTTCAAATAAGTGCCGATCTTGTTGGCCACATCCCCGGTGTAAGTGGTTCGGTCGCTGCCGGTGATGACCAGATCCACCAGCCCGTGCTGCATGAGATGGCCGCCGGCATTGTCGACAATCACATCGTGCGGCACCCCTTGTTGACCCAATTCCCAAGCCGTCAATGCCGCGCCCTGATTGCGTGGACGCGTTTCGTCGACCCAAACATGCACGGGGATCCCCCGCCGATGCGCTTCATAAATGGGAGCGGTCGCCGAACCGTAGTCGACGAACGCCAGCCAGCCCGCATTACAATGGGTGAGTATCTCGACCGGTTCACCCGGTTTCTCGTTGGCAATGGCCGCGATCAGCTCCACGCCATGCTCGCCGATTCGCCGACAGAATTCGGCATCCTCATTCGCAATCTCAGCCGCCACCTCCTGCGCCCGGTCGATCATCGCCGTCGCATCGTCCAATCCGGCTAAGGCCTGCAACTGTCGTTCCACAGCCCACGCCAGATTCACCGCGGTCGGTCGAGTGGCCATCAATCGGTTGCCGGCCGCCTCCAGATCCTCTCCATGCCGTGCGGCGAGATACATCCCATAACCAGCTGTCGCCCCAATCAAGCCAGCTCCCCGCACATGCATCTCCCGAATCGCTGCCGCCGCCTCTTCCACAGTTCGCAGGTCTTCGATCACGAATTGATGCGGTAACCACCGTTGATCAATGATTTGCACCAACGACCGATCGCTCTCATGGGGCCAGATGGTTCTGCGAGGAATGCCTTCAACGAGCATGAGCGGAATTATTCCTTTGAAACCATAGCGGAGCAATAAAAAGCAGTGGCCTTCTTAACACCCCAGCAGTGGCGCGCGGGCGTCCCGCACGGCGGCTGATTACCGCAACTCGATCAAGGCATAATCGGTGATCTTCGGAATTTCGACGAGGCTCCCTTGCTCTTCGGTGATGATGGCCAGATCGCGTGACCCTTCCCCATCATGGAATCGAGCCACGTCATATTTCCCGGGCACACGGACCTTCACGTCATAAAGCGGCGTGAATTCCCTTAAGTAACGATGGCGACCGGTGGTATTGATGGCGTGGATCACGGGAGCGCCTTCCACTTCACGAATGCTCAGCATCAAATCGGGCACGCCTTCACATCGCAACGGCAACGTTTCCTTCGCCGCCCAAGTGACGGCATTCACGATCAGACGTTCATTGTCCGGATGCCCCGTTCGTTTCGCCACCCGCCCGGCCGCGATCGGGAACCAAACGGTGCGCCCCTTCTCTTTATGATCACGAACGAGGCAGAGCGGGTTGTCCGGGTCGGGTTGATCCGGGAAGGCTAGGCCTTCGGGAAACAGGCGGAACGCTAGTCCACGAGTGAGAATGGTCTCCGTCCCATCAATTGCTTCCACCGGCAGAGAAGGTGTCACAATCGGCACGACTTCGGGCTCGATCCCTCGGCAGATCGGGTGCTCCGGTTGTTTGACCTTGGCATAGGCCATGACCGGGTTGGGATGCGGCCCTTGAAACGTCGGGGTAAGGTCGCCAGTGACCCGAGCGCCAAACAGAGCTTCGAACGCGGTCCGTTCCTTCGGCGGAAACCCGGTCACCACCAGGCCTGTTCCGGCATCATTCAAGCGTTGCAGTTCCGCGATCGCGCCCGCTTCCAGATCAATCGGGCTGGGAACTAACAAGGCGGCGTATTGATCGGCCCCTAACTCTTTGAGCCGTCCACTATCAACAATGTCGTAAGGCACATGCCACCGGTCCAGCACCTTCTCGCAGGTCTGTAAATCGTTCAGGTAATCTTTGTTCAACCGCCCGTCTTCGGTGGCTTTCGAGGCAGAAGCATGATCGTAGACGATTGCGACCGTCGCGAGAGACCGGTCGGCGTCGTAAAGATCCGCATGTTCCTTCATGAACCCATAAAGCTCATCAATCGCCCGGAACCCACGGTCGTCATAGTGGTTGGCCGGGGCGCCCGTGGTGAGGTTGACCATCGGAGAACCTCCGTTGGCGGCCACCTGAGCCAGATAGATTTTTTGCTCCTGCCACGGCACCGCCACCCAACGCCAGGGCCAGGCCAGGAAGTAAGAAGCTACCACCCACGGCCTGCGCTGAGTCAGGCTGTTAACATAGCGGGTTGTTTCGATCGGAGTAAAAAAGTCACCCCACCCCCCATCACCATCATCACTATTATCATAAGTGCGCAGTTGGATTTCGACCTGGGTAAAATCCTGGTCGTTCGCCATGCCTTCCAGTGACATCCCGCGGCCGAGGTGCCAGACGCTATTGCCGACAACCGGGATGCCAGCGACGTCATGCACGACATCGGCCAGATAACGCACGGTTTCCTGAATCTTCTCGTGCCGCCACCGGGCATAACGTGCCTCGGACTTATCTTCCGGCAACGGCTGACCGGTTTCTTCGGGATAACGTTGCTGGCAAACCTGACAATTACAGACACCGCCACCAAATTGATAACTGGCGCCACCCCATTTAATGCCGTCGATCTGGCCGTATCGTTCCACCAGTTCACTCACCAATTCGCGAGAACAATTCCGGACATACCCTCCGAGCGGGCAGCTGCTGACAATAAAGTTCGATTTATAGAAAAAAGATCCATCGGCTTGGCGGCCTGGCCATTCCGGATGCCGTTTTGCCACGTCCTCGGGGATCTCGCCAAGATCGATCATGGGCCAACAGATAATGCCGGCTTCTTTCGCGGCGGTCAGGATTTCGCCGCAGAGATCGCGTCCATTGAGTTCGGGCGCCATCCGCTGCCAATCGAGTTTGGTCGGGTAAGTGGTGACATAGCCGCCAGCGAAAAAGCTGAACAGACTAACCTGCCATTTTTTATACGTATCAATCATTTGCGCCACATCGAAGTCGGGGACATCAATGTCGCGGATCGTCATATGGAGGGCGCGATGACGTTGGTTATACCAATGGGGTGTCGGGGTGGTTGTCATAAATCTCAAATAGGTTCGGTCTTGCCCAATCGTCTCGGGCTGCACAAGGTTTGGCGATGTTGATTCCTGGACTGACTCTTGCCGCTGATGATCTGACCGGGGCCGCCGAGGTGGCGGCCGGCGCTTCCAGATCCTGGGACGCACGCTTGCTGGACTGGCGGCACGCCGCGGGAGAACTGCCGCCTCGACCGGGCCTGGCCGCTAGCATCAACACAGGTAGCCGTCATTTGCCGGTACCGCAGGCGGTCGAACGTCTGCGGAGGTTGTTGGCTGAATTGTCCGAGGATGCGTGGTTTTATAAAAAGTGTGATTCGACGCTGCGCGGACCGATCGCCGAGGAGGTAAAAGCCGTGCGGGAACGGTTTCCAAACCGGCCGCTCTGGTATATCGGCGCTGCGCCAGGAGCCGGGCGAACGGTGCGGGATGGTAGGGTCTACGTCGAAGACCAGCCGGTGGCAGACACGGATTTCGCACGCGACCCCTTGTTTCCGGTCAAAACGAGCGAGCTGCCTCTGCTCTTTGCTGAGGCGGGCATGAGCACTGCCCTCTGGCAGCCCGGCCAGGAAGCGGTGGAAAACGCCGATATCATTGTGGCCGATGGTCGCTCGCTGCACGATCTCGAGCAGCTCGCGGCCAGCCTTTCTCGATTGCCATCGCCTCCCATGCTGGCCGGTGCCGGGGCTTTTGTTCCCTTGCTTCCCAAGCTGATGGGGGCTCCCATGGGTGAACTGAGCCGTGGATTGGCCATCGGCCAGCCTTGTCTGATCCTCAATGGTAGTCTGCATCCAGTCGGTTTGAAGCAAGTGGTCACGGCTGAACAAGCCGGCACGGCGGCCATCGTGCTGCAGCCGGACTGCTTTTTCGGCCCGAACGCCGAGCGGCAGTTTGCCGGTCGTGTGGCAGAAGCGCGCACGCTTCTGCGCCAGGGAGCTTCGGTCATCGTGCGAACCGTGGCGATCCCGGAAGAGACCAACGAATTCCGGGCGGCCGCTGAAAAGGCCGGCTATTCCGGGCACACGATCCATGTGGCGATCACGGAAACGCTGGCTCGTTTCGGAAGCGCCCTTCTGGAAGAGACGATGCCGCACACCCTCATCAGCTTTGGAGGCGAACTGGCGGAGCAACTCTGGCTGAGTTTGCGGGTGCGCGAAGCTCGAATGCTCGGGTTCGCTCACGACCATCTGGCGGTCACGGAAGCCGTGACAGAAACTAACCGGCAATTCGTTTGGGCGACGAAACCGGGGGGATTCGGAGCACCTACCTTGTTGACCGGTCTGTTGCACGTCTGACTTCATACCGGCGCCATTCGGAGGCTGGCGAGTTGGGCGGCAACTTCGATAGCGCGCCGCATGACATCCCCGCTAGCCTTGCCCTGCCAGGCGATATCATAGGCTGTCCCATGCCCTGCGGTGGTTCGAATGAAGGGAGTGCCGGCGATGACGGTGACATAGCCATACCGTTTTAACGGAATCACTCCCTGATCATGATACATGACGATCACCCCGTCATAGTGCCCCTTTTCGGCCGAATAAAGCAGGGAATCGGATGGGAAAGGGCCTTCAATTCTATATCCTTCTTGTTGCAATGCTTCAATGGCAGGAATCACCTCATCGATTTCTTCACGGCCGAACAAGCCGCCGTCGCCCGCGTGTGGGTTGAGACCGGCCACCGCAATGCGAGGCGATTCGATGCCCCAGAGTTCGCGCAAAGATTGATCAGCGATCCGGGCGACATCGAGGATTCGCTCTCGGGTCACGAGTTCGATGGCGCGGGCGAGCGAGACATGGGAAGATAAGAGATAAAGCCGCAGGGTGCCGCCGGTCAGGATGGTGAAATAATCCTGCACCCCAGCCATTTCTGCGTAGCAATCGGTTTGTCCGGAATAAAGATCGCCGGCGGCCTGCATCGATTCTTTATTCGTCGGCGCTGAGGCGATCGCGTCAATTTTACCCTCAAGCGCCAGCTGTGCCGACCAGCGGATGGCCGCCATAAAGGCGCGGCCGCACGACGCCTGAACGTGGCCTGGTTTAAAATCCCCCACGGTGGTGGCCTCATTTTGCAGGACCGGCACGGCCCCGGAGAGGGCGGGGACTGCTTCGATGGATTCCACCGGGGCCAACGTCAGATTCGCGCCGGTGAGGTCGCGAGCTCGTTCGAGCACGGTGAGATCCCCGATGATCACGGGTTGATAATCTCTCGTCGGCGGTGAATCAGCCAGCGCGCGCACGACCACTTCGGGAGAAATCCCGGCGGCATCGCCCATGGTCACGCCAACGATTGGTTGCATCCGTTTCATTGAGACAAGCCTTGCGGAAATTTCCCAGGGTTCAATTGATTATTCGGGTCAAGAATTTGTTTAACCCGTTCATAAACCTTCAACGCGCTGCCCCACTGGGCCGGCAACGAAGCCGCCCGGGCTCGCCCAACCCCGTGATGATGACTGAGCGCCCCATGATGTCGCGCGGTGATTTCCATGACCAGCCGCCAGCATTCCAGATAACGGCGGCGGGCTTCCTCCGGGTCGGGTTCGTCGATGAAGAGAATAAAATAGAGGCACCCGCCCGTGCTGTAGAAATGCGAGTAATGCGCCATAGTCCGGGCGCAGAGCGGGCGGATGGCTTCGGTGACGGCATGATAGATCGGAGCCAACTCGGACCAGGCGACCGCGACTTCGATGGCGTCGGCATATTTTCCCGCTCCATCATTGCCAACTTCCAGCCAACTGGCGTCATAACGATGTTGTTCCCACGCCTCACCGATCCCGTCACCGAGCGAGATCCCGCCATGGCGTTCGACCTCCGCGGTCGTCCGCTGGAATTCGGCGGCCACCATTTCCCCGACTCCTTCATGGCCGGTGATCAGCAGCGCCCCGCCTGGATCAACGTTGGCGCGACCGTAGAGCCCTTTTGCTTCCTCGGCATCGTAAAGCCGGAGCACAGCTGGACGCAGGTGCAAGCGGTTGAACGTTTGCAAACAAGCCAATCCAGAGTCGATATCCGGGAACCGGTACCCATGGAAGCGGCGTTGTTCGGGCAACGGAAAAATGCGCAGAGTCACCGAGGTGATGACGCCGAGCGTTCCTTCGGCTCCGATAAAGAGTTGTTGCGTGTCCGGCCCCATGGCAGCCCGCGGCAGATGGGGGTAATCAATGACCGTGCCATCAGCCAGCACGGCTTGAAGTGCGAGGACGAGTTGTTCGATTCCACCGTATTTGTTCGAAAATGTGCCAGTTGACCGGGTGGCGACCAAACCACCGACGGAAGCCAGCGGCAGGGACTGGGGATAATGGCCGAGGGTGTATCCGCGGCGGTTGAGGGATTCTTCAAGCTCCATGGCGGGCAGACCGGCGCCGACGGTCACCGTGAGATTGGTCTCGTCCGGTTCGCCGTGATGGTTCAACCGGGCGAGGCTCATCACCAGTTCGCCGTGGCTTGGAACGGCGGCGCCGACCACGCCGGACCCAGCGCCAAAGGGGACGACGCGCAGGTTTTCCGCCGTGGCGAGTTGCATGATGCGGGCGACCTCACGGGTATTTGAAGGAAACAGGACGGCTTCAGGCTGGGCATCAGCTTCTTCCTCAGGCGAACGTTTTGCGGCGAGCGGCCAGCGGTCACGGCTGTGGAAAGCACGAACTTCCGGGGTGCGGTCGATGATTTCAGGCGGGAGGCTATCGATTGAGAGGGTCGGTTCAGTGAGCATGTTGGGATGGTTGTGAAACAAAAAAAGGGAAGCGCACATGGCGCTTCCCCGGGGGTAAAATCGAAGTTTGGGTTGAAGCGGGTGATGAGCAACTTATCAGGACCGGCGAGAGCGACGCAAGGTAAGCAGGCCGAGGCTGCCAAGCATGAGCAGAGTAGTGGATGGCTCGGGGACGACAGTCATGTTCGCTCCAAAAAACTCATCATCGCCGGTCGTGTTTGTTGGAAAGTTTAAACCGCTTCCACCCTCCCATCTCGCCTGTTCAAAAGTAAAATCACTGCTGAAGTAGGTGGCGGCAGAGCCGCTTGGTGCATTATCTTTCAGCGTATCCGAATCGAAATTCGCCGCCAGCACATAACTGTCGCCTTGAATCAAATCGACTTCGTTCCCAGAGCCCAGGGCAAGAAAACGCGTCTCTCCAACCAGGGTGCCGCTCGTTCCCGCCGGCAAAGTTACGGATGCCAGCAGGTTCGGGGTAGCGGCTGTATCCCACAGGCCAACGGTGACGCTATCCGTGAAGCCATCGACTCCATCATCCCAGGCGCCGAGTTCGGTGACGGTGAGATTGGCTGTGTTGACCGTGAATTCAAAACCGACCGTCCCGCCAAAATTGCGGTCATCCCCAGGGGGTTCACCGACGCCGACGATGGTGGCCGCGTGAGCGGGAAGGGTGAGGGCTGCCAAGCAGGCAGCGAAAAGCAGAGGGCGACAGGATTGTTCCATCGAGAAAGACTTTGTGCGCTAATGTGCGTTTCGTCAAGCTTTTAAATTTGAAGATGTTGATCACCCTCAGGATTGTTTTCTTGTCCAGGCAACGCTTGACTGTTGCCCGTGTCTTCCGTCGCCCAATCTCATCGATTCGATTACATTCTCGAAACTCTGCGCTCGCAGGGGAACGTGACGGTCCGTGATCTGGCGGCTCATTTTGGGGTGGCGGAAATGACGTTGCGCCGGGATCTCGATGCCTTGGCGGAAGCTGGTCGCGTTCAGCGGGTGCATGGCGGGGCGATCCCGGTGGAACCGAATGATCCCGGATTCCGGGTCCGGAGCGCCGGCGATCAACCCGCTAAACAGACCATCGCCACTCTGGCCGCCGGACTTCTGCAAAGTGGCCAAGCGGTTTATCTCGATTCCGGTTCGACCGCCGATGCCGTGGCGGCCGCGATTGCCCGCCGGGTCCGTGGTGAATCACTCGAACTCCGGCTCGCCACTCACGCGCTCAATGTCGCGCTTCAACTCGCCGAAATCCCCGGCATCTCGCTCACCATGCTCGGTGGTGAAATCTCGCCTACCACCCTGGCTGCTCAAGGCCGCACGGCGCTGCAACAGTTGGAGCCGCTCTCGTTCGACCTCTTTTTTATGGGAGCTTCCGGAGTCGACGCGCAAGCGGGATGGACCAACGCGAATCCCGCCACGATCGAACTCAAACAGGCCGTCCATAGTCAAGCGTCCCGCACCTGCGCTCTGGTTGATTCTGCGAAGTGGGGCGTGAAAGCGTTTCACCGGATCTTACCGCTCGACGCCGTGCAGATTTGGCTCGGGGATAAACCGTTGCCCGCTCAACTTGTTCAAGCCACGGAGCAAGCCGGCGTTCACTACCGTTACAAGGCCAGTGCAGAGCAGGATTGAACGGCCCCTGGCAAGGCTCCAAGCGTGCCGGGCCTGCTAAAAAAGCCCAGAGAGACCGGCCGGTTGGCCCATTGCCTTTACCCCACTGTTTCATAAAATCGGGAAGTGATTGCGCTGCTGATTTTTGTGCAGAGCAAGGAGTTCAGGCGGGGGCGTATCCGTTGAGATACGCAACCGCCTGAACGACACAGCTCTGCGCAAAAAGATCAAGCGAGCACGACTGGTCTTATGAAACAGTGGGGTTTACGCCTCAGGCTTGTTTTCCGCCGCAGCTGCTTCGCTTTCCGCTGCCTTTTTTTTGCGTTCCATTATTTCCACCTGAAAACTCGATACAAAAATCAAGCCAACCGCCACGCAGATGCAGGAGTCGGCGATATTAAAATTCGGCCAAGCGTAGGACCCGACATAGAACAACAGAAAATCGATGACCGCCCCATTCCAGATCCGATCGGTCAAATTCCCAAGCACCCCAGCCAACATCAGCCATCCAGCCACCCACATCAGCCGTGGTTGATCGAATTTTCCGGCGATTAAGAGCCAGCCAATGATCAAAGTGGCGATGATGGAAATGATGATGAAGAACAGATTATTATCCTTCAACATCCCGAAGGCCGCTCCGGTGTTGAACGCCAGTTCGAATGTGAAGAAACCGGGAATCACCGGCACCGGCTCATCCAATTTCCAATACGCCAGCCCCTTGGTGATCTGATCGATCAGAAAGAGCGGCAATGTGATGAGCCAGAAACCTCGCATAACGCTCCTCAAACTTCCGCCAACCCAGCCACGACTTCATGACACCGCTCGCAAAGATCGGGATGATCTTCAAACGTCCCGACTTTGGACCGATGCCGCCAGCAACGGTCGCATTTCGCATGGGAAGCTATTTCGACGGACGCATCGGTTGCGGCTCCTTCGACGAGGTGTAATTCGCTCAGGATGAAAAATTCTTCCAGCTCATGTTCATGCCGCCGTAGCTCGGCAAGCAAAGCGGGGTCCTGAATCGTGAGAGTCACCTTCGCTTCGAGTGCGTTGCCGATCTGTTTCGATTGGCGCGCGGGCTCGATGGCTTGACCGATGATGGCGCGGAGATCGAGCAGTTGCTGCGCGAAACCAGCGGCATCGGCATCCTGAAAATGAGGATCGACTTCAGGCAAGGACTCCAGGTGCACCGATTTGTCATGGCCCGCATGGCCCCAAGCCTCTTCCGCCGTGTAAGCGGTGATGGGAGCGAGCAAACGGATCAAGGCGTCGAGCACGAGATGCATCGCCGTTTGCGAGGCGCGGCGCCGGACTGAATCGGGCGCGTCACAATACATCCGGTCCTTGGTGATATCGACGTAAAGACTGCTGAGATCGACGGAACAGAATTGGTTCAGCGTATAATAAACCCGATGAAATTCGTAGCTTTCATACCCTTCACGGCAGGCCGCAATGACTTCCTGTAAACGATGCACAATCCAGCGATCCGCGACCGTCCATTCTGCTTTCGGCACCGCGTGTCGGGCGTGGTCATACCCGCCAAGATTCGCGAGCAAAATGCGGAGGGTATTGCGCAGACGACGGTAGACATCGCTGACGTTCTTAAAGATTTCTTCACCGAACGGCACATCATCGGTGTAAGTAACACTCGCCACCCAGAGGCGCACGAGGTCGGCGCCGAATTTATTATAAAAATGTTCGGCATTCGTCGGCTTTTTATAACTGCCCGAATCAGATTTAGAAATTTTCTTCCCATCGACATCGGTCACGAATCCGTGGGTGATGACGGTTTTGTAAGGCGCGCAATCCTCAATGGCGGTCGCCATCATGAGAGAAGACTGGAACCAGCCACGATGTTGGTCGGTTGCCTCCAGATAGACATCCGCAGGGTAAGTGAGTTCAGGATGTTTCCGCAGAACCGCTTGATGACTGACGCCGGAATCTATCCAGACATCGAGCGTGTCATTTTTTCGGGTATAACCTTCGGGCAACCCGAGATCGGCGCTCAGCCCTTCGTCATCAAGACCAAACCAGACATTGGATCCAAGTTGCTCGACGAGAACCGCGACCTTTTCGATGAGCGCCGGGTCGAGGACCGGTTTGCCTTCCAAATCGTAGAAGACCGGAAGCGGAACCCCCCAGGTGCGTTGGCGGGAGATACACCAATCAGGGCGAGATTCCACGGTCCCGTATATCCGGTTCCGGCCCCAATGCGGGATCCAGTTGACCCGATCGATTTCCTCGAGGGCTTTATCGCGGAGATCATCGATCTTGATGAAAAATTGATCGACTGCGCGGAAGATAACCGGCGTTTTGGAACGCCAACAATGGGGGTAACTATGATGATAAACCTCCTCGCCTAACAGATGGCCGAGTTCGCGCAGATGAGCGACGACGGCCGGATTGGCGTCAAAGACATATTGCCCAGTCCATTCAGGCACCCCGCATTCCTCGGTGAATTTACCGCGATCATCGACGGGTGAAAGCAATCCGAGATCGTATTTGCGACCGACCTGATAGTCATCGGCGCCGTGGCCGGGAGCGATATGCACCGCGCCGGTGCCGGTCTCGAGGGTAACAAAATCGCCGAGCACCACCGGCACGGTTCGGTCAAGAAAAGGATGATGCAGCTTGGCGCCTTCCAGGTCGCGGCCTTTCCATTTGCGGATCGGTTCGCCGCTGAGGGTCCAGCCTGTGGAGGCGGTGAAGGCTTCCAGCAATCCTTCCGCGATGAGTAGTTGGCGGGTTTCCCCCTCTTTCTCGAAGCGGCCTTCGACATAAGCGAATTCCGGATGCAAGGCGACGCCGAGATTCGCGGGTAAGGTCCAAGGCGTGGTCGTCCAAATCACCACCGCGGTCCCACTCTCAAGCGGGCTGCCTTCCGCCGGGAACGCCACGAAGATCGCGGGTGATTGTTTTTCCTTATATTCGATCTCGGCTTCCGCCAAAGCAGTGTGAGCGCCGGTGCTCCAGTAAACCGGTTTTTCACTCCGGTAAACGAGCCCCTTTTTTACTAGCGTCCCGAAGGCCCTGATGATTTCGGCTTCGTATTTCGGATCGAGGGTGAGGTAAGGATGCTCCCAGTCGCCGAGGACGCCGAGCCGTTTGAATTGCTGGCGCTGGATATCGATGTATTCCCGGGCGTAAGTCTCCGATTGCATCCGGACGCGGGCCGGGCTCAGCCCTTTCGACTCTTTCACGACCCGGTATTCGATCGGGAGCCCGTGACAATCCCAACCCGGGACGTAAGGCGCATGGTAGCCGAGCATGGTGCGGCTTTTGATGATGAAATCTTTGAGCAATTTGTTGAGGGCGGTGCCCATATGCACATCGCCGTTCGCGAAGGGCGGCCCGTCGTGCAACACAAAGAGCGGCCGTCCTTTGGAGGTCGCCTGAACCTGCTCGTATAGCTTCTCCGCCTCCCAACGCGCCAAAATCTCGGGCTCCCTTTTGGTCAGGTTGGCCTTCATCGGGAAATCAGTGCGCGGCAGTTGCAGCGTCTCTTTGTAGCTTTTACTCATGATTGGAAAGGCGTGAGGCTAGCACCGGGCGATCCGGGATTCAACCATCACAAAAAGGCTTCGATCGGACTGGTGGCGGAAGCCACATCGGTCGGTTCAGTCAACCCCAGCAAATGCGCTTCTCTGCCGGCTTCAATGGCTTTGGCAAAGGCGCGCCCCATCGCGGCGGGGTCGGAGGCCACGGCCACAGCGGTATTGACCAGCACGGCGTCCGCCCCCATTTCCATCGCGGCAGCGGCATGACTCGGGACGCCGAGACCGGCATCGACCACGACTGGGACATTGGCTTGTTCAATAATGATCTCGATCTGGGCACGGGTGGCCAGACCTTGGTGGCTGCCGATCGGCGCACCCAACGGCATCACCGTCGCGGTTCCAATCTCTTCCAGCCGCTTCGCCAGGACCGGATCGGCATTGATGTATGGCAAGACGGTGAACCCTTCTTTCACGAGCTGTTTCGCCGCTTCAAACGTTTCAATCGGATCCGGCAGGAGATAGCGAGGGTCCGGATGAATCTCGAGCTTGACCCATTTCGGCAATCCAGCGGCCTCGGCCAAATGAGCCAGCCGCACGGCCTCAGCGGCATTCATCGCTCCGCTGGTATTCGCCAGAAGCAGGTATTTCTCCGGATCTATGTAATCGAGAATGTTGGCAAATGGATCGTGTTGGCCGGAAAGATCCGCCCGGCGAAGGGCCACGGTCACAATTTCACAGCCGCAAGCGTCCATGGCCTCCCGCATCAGATCGTTCGAAGCAAATTTGCCAGTGCCAAGCATGAGCCGGGAGCGAAAGTCGCGGCCGGCAATAGTGAAAGGATCTGCTGGTAACGTGGAAGTCTGCATGACGGATAGAAGTCCCACCCTGCCGCCAATAAAAGCGAACAGCAAGGGCAGGTTTTGGGGAGGGCCGATTGCACGTGGGTGCGAGCCATGAGGGTCTTGAACCCTTGTGACGCTCTTACCCCATCGGCCATGCACGAAGCACCCGATCGGTTAGACTTGCTATCGCTTCCGCTACTCGCTCTCTTATACGCAATCATGAATCCCCGTCCGAATATTCTTTTTATCACCAGCGATCAACAGCATTGGAGTCTGCTCGGTGCTCTCACTCCCGGTTTGCAAACCCCCAACCTCGACCGGCTCGCCCGTCAGGGCACCCGGTTCGATCGCGCTTATTGTCCCAACCCCACCTGCACCCCGACCCGGTCGTCCTGGATCACAGGCCTTTATCCGAGCCAGCACGGCGCTTATTCGCTCGGGACCAAATTGCCGGAAAATGTGCCGACGATTGGTGAATCGCTTCATCCAGCCGGATACGATTGCAGCCTCATCGGAAAAGCCCATTTCCAACCGCTGAAAGGCACCGAGGAATATCCGTCGCTCGAATCGTATCCGACCCTGCAGGACCTCGATTATTGGCGCGACTTTCATGGGCCGTTTTATGGCTTCAATCATGTGGAGCTGGCAAGGAACCACACTGACGAGGCCCATGTCGGTCAGCATTACGCGATTTGGATGGAGGAAAAAGGGGCGACCCAATGGCGCGACTGGTTCTCGCCGCCGACCGGCAACACGCCTGCCCAGCACCATCGATGGAACATTCCCGAAGAATACCATTACAACACCTGGATCACGGAGCGCAGTATGGCCCGTCTCGATCATTATCAGCAGAGTGAGGAACCGTTTTTTCTATGGGCGAGTTATTTCGATCCGCACCCTTCCTATCTGGTGCCGGAACCATGGGCTTCGATGTATGATCCGGACGAAATTGAGATACCGCCCCAAGGCCTGGATGATCAGTCGGTCTGGCCGGAACTGCTGAAACGGGTGGTCGGCGACAACAAAGATTTCGAACCATGGAAAGAGGAGGGTGGCAATGGAATCCATGGGATTTATCAGGGGCGGATCGACGAAGCGAAACTGAAGAAAGATATCGCGATCTACTATGGAATGATGTCCATGCTGGACCATTTCATCGGCCAATTACTCGACCATCTGGAATCCACCGGTATGGCCGAAAACACTTTGGTGGTTTTCAGCTCCGATCATGGCCATTATTTCGGGCAGCATGGTTTGGGCGCCAAGGGTCCTTTCCATTTCGAGGATGGTATCCGGGTGCCGATGATTGTCCGTTGGCCGGGCGAAGTGGCGGCTGACCGGACTACCGATGTGTTGCAAAGCCAAATCGATTACGCCGCTACCTTCCTGGATGCTGCCGGAGTGAAGATTCCGGGAACCATGGCGGCCCGCTCACAACTCGACGTCTGGCGAGGCGATGAAGCCAACGTCCGGGCAAAGGTGTGCGTCGAATTTCGCCATCAACCGACCAAGCTCAATTTGCGAACTTACATCGATCGCCGTTACAAACTGACCATTTGGAATACGCCGACCGATGGGGAGCTGTATGATCTGGAGTCTGACCCTGAAGAACGATGCAACCTCTGGTATGACCCAGCACATTCGGAGCTGAAACAACGGCTCCTCCACGAAGCCGTGCTAGCTGAAATGGACAAGGAACCTTACTTCATGCCGCGAGTCAGCGGCGCCTGAACATGCGTTTCAGGACCTACTTTAAGAAGCCCGCTTGGTGCTGCCGTTCGGTTGTCGGCAAGAGACTCGCTGTCCGGCAACGGATTGAAAACCCGCGCTCCCTTTTTCTTCTTCCACAACAAAGCTCGGGGTTGTTAGCCGTATGAACGATGATGAAATACCGGCGTTGAGCCGCGGTTTGGCGGTCATGACGCTCGTCTTGCAGGCCCCCGAAGGATTGCGGTATTCCGAGATCAAAAGCTTCTGGCCCGGACTAGCGGATTCAACCTTGAGCCGGTTATTGCGGTCACTCGAGAGCTCGGGCCATTTGCGGCGGGATGAACGCGCCCATTATCGAGCAGGAGAAGCAGTGGAGCCCTGGCGCCGGGCTCTCAGCTCCCAATCCCCCACCCTGCGTGAACAGCTAGATCAACTGGTGCACGATGTGAGTGCCGCCGCGAATGAATCAGCCGGCGTGGCCGCTTTGGAGACAGATCATCTCCGCTTTCTCAGCACCCACTCGTTGCCGGACACTGTCTCGATTGCCTCGCCAGGCGGGCTTCTGCATTTTGAAGAGGACCATGCGGCGAGTCTCGCCATTCTAGGTCAGCTTTCGCCGGAAGTCCGCCGCCCGCTATTAGCTGGGCGGACCAGCCGGATCGATTCCGAGGCGATGTTTCAGGCAGGCTGGCAGACCGCGATTTGCGATCGAGGTCTGCTGCTCGACGAAGCCCGTGCCCGGCCCGGAATATCGCGCATGGCCGTGCCGATTCGGGTGGAACAAAAACCAGCAGCCCTTTTTCTCTGCCTCACAACCGCCTCGGCGCACCGCGATTTCGAACGGCTTTCCCGCGTCTTGTTTGATCAAGCTGAACACTGGCGATCCGCCTTCTGCTCAGGAGCGACGGCGGCGGAGGAGCAATAGTCCTCTCGCCAAGCTCATGAACTCCGCATGGCCGCACATTGGGTAAGCGCCGGCAGTTCCAACAACCGGAGGGCAAACAGGGGTGGCTGCAGGAACACCCCATCCACTCACTTGTTTTGCCTCTTCTGCCAAGGGCGAAACCCGATTCTCCTTGGCCAGGAACGCATGCCGCGAACCATGCTCTTGCTGATCTCGAATCCATAGCGCTCGCGCACCTGCAAAGCGACTTTGCCAAACGAGCTCTCGACTCCGAAATCGGTCAACACACGTTGCAAACGCTTCAATTTGCCAAGGCAGGTGACTCCGAGCAAACTTGGGACAACACGCAAATAATTTTCATGCCAATTGCGAAGAATCCACTCCTCGATCGGCACCAAGCCGAAGGTGCAATACCACCTTAGCTCTTTTTTTTGACCGGTAGGTCCCTGGCTTCTCCTCTCGCGCTTGGGCTTCAATCTGCTGGCCCCGCGATTGCGCCCAGTGTTGCATGGTGCTGTTGCCCAGTTCCCGGATGGCTTCGATCAGTTCTTCCTCAATGTGGTCAGCCTTACGAGGCTCATCAGGATTGGCTTGAGCAATCTCAACAATTCTCTCTACACGCTGAGTTAATGCGGGATTACGGCGCATGGCCTCAATCAATTGAGCTTCTTTATCGGTGATTTTGGTAGGGTGTTGGGATGCCATCCTAAGCTTAATTATGCATCGAGTGGAAAAAGTAGAGATTTTTTCACACCCTCCCACCACAACTATTGTGGTATGTGGACAAGCTAATTCCGCACCCACCTTTAATCAGACCCAGCAGACATCCGCGGTCTGGAAACTCCTTGAAAAATACGTGGATACGCCGATAAATTTTGCCGACGACTGCGTGGTCCGAATTGCGGAAATTGACTCCACCCCTGTGCTCGGACCACGGACACAGAAGCAAATAACAAATAGCTCTTCCCCTTTCCACTTTCAGTTCTCAGAAAAGACCTCCACCCTTTTTCCTCATGGCCCTTTCTTCATCCCAAAAACTCGCGACAGCATCCAATCTGTATTGAAGTTCTCGTGATTTGAAGGCCCGGGCCCTTCGCCGCCAGCACCCAACCTGGACCGAAACGCAAATCGCACAGGAGGTCCGCCGCCTGTTTCTTCACGCTCGCGGTCTGAACCGCTGACATGAATCTTTTCACGCTCTTTCTGGGTCCACTTGAGCAGGCGGAGTTGGACTATATGATCACCGGTTCCGTTGCTGCCATGAACTATGGTGAGCCCCGTCTCACGAATGACATCGATTTGATCCTGGCGCTGCCTGCGGCCTCTGTGCCTTCTTTGGAAACAGCCTTTCCCGAGGAGGAGTATTATCGGGCGCCCACCGAAATTTTACTCACGGACCGTGC
>JGI12210J13797_10912835_pt1 | contig 27556 bp, 27 predicted proteins | sample ElkSlonscriptome_3_FD_13797 | JGI IMG/M metagenome (IMG submission 13797) | reverse complement strand
GCGCGGTATAATCGACGTGAAAAAAAAACCACTAAAGAGAGATCCTCTTAAGTGGTTAGTCATGTTTGTAAAACTGGTCGGGATGAGAGGATTTGAACCTCCGACCCCCTGAACCCCATTCAGGTGCGCTACCAGACTGCGCTACATCCCGACCTTGTGCTGCTTATCTAACAGAAGCGTGGTGAGGTGTCAACTGTTAGTGACTACTGGTTATTCTTTCTTCTGGAGCAGGTTCTGAAGCCTCTGCAGCTCCGTTTTGAGTTTTTGCAGTTTGACTTTGGCATCGCCTACGGCGGCCGGCTTTACCGGCTCTGGATCACTATCCCTGCCTTCTTCTAGGTAGCGGCGGGCTCCTGCTATGGTATAGCCACGGCCGTGGAGGAGGGTCTTGATCCGAAGGATCAGCTCAACATCGTCACGTTTGTAGAGCCGTTGGTTTGAACTGGCTCTTTTGGGTGATATCTGCTTGAATTCAGACTCCCAATAGCGAATGACATGCGGGGCCACATCGGCAAGCTTGCTTACCTCACCGATCTTGAAATAGCGTTTATCGGGTATCTGGTGGCCCATCCGCTGGTGTCGGTTATTGTCAGTCGTTTATCTGCTCTCGGAGCTTCTTGCTTGGTTTAAAGCTTACCATTTTGCGTTTTTTAATCAAGATGGATTCGCCCGTACGTGGATTTCTTCCGTTTCTGGGATTCTTGTCGCGTAGCGTAAATGTGCCGAAATGAACGATCTTGATGGGGTCGCCATTGGTGAGCGAGGTTTTCATGGTTCCGAAGAAAGTGTCGACAATATCGGCGCATGTAGAGCGCGGATAGCCAAGACGTTCAGCCACTGCCTCGGTCAGTTCTTTTCTGGTGAGATTGTTTTTTTCCATTCTGTTTCTTAGGCCTCGCGGAATTGGGCGCCGTGGTCCGTGAGCATTTTCACGATCTTGGAGTGGGCTTTTTCCACATTTTTTTCAGTGAGTGTTTTGTTAGGCGAACGGTAGGTTATGGTCAATGCGACACTCTTATAGCCTTCCGGAATTTTTTCGCCCTTGAAGATGTCAAAAATTTCGCTGTGTTCGATAAGTTTTTCTTTGCTCTCCCGGACGCTATGCAGCAGGTCCCCGGCAGAAACTTCGTCTGCAACCACCAGAGCGATATCGCGTTTGACGGCAGGGTAAACAGGCAGAGAAGCAAAGGTCTTTGGTGCAGAAGGCAGGGCGCAGAGCTCATCGAAATCGAGATCGAAAAAGTACACGTCCTGCTTGATGCCGAAGCGTTTTACCACATCGGAGTGGAGTTTGCCAAGGTATCCGAGGCATTTTTTACCGGCGACAACAGATAAAAACTGGCTGCCATCGATAAATGGTTCCTTTTCTGAGGGAATTTCAAAGCCTATGGAGACTGAGCCATCGTCGGCGGACAGTTGCAATGCTTCGAGAAGATGTTCGATGACGCCTTTGGCGTCGAAAAGATCCACGGGTCGGTGCTTAAAATAGAGTGGATGATGGCTGCCGTGGTTATTGCCGCTGAGAACTGCTGCCAGACGCATTGTCTCTACCGGCTGTTGCTCTTCGACGGTGGGGGTGAAGACCTTGCCGATCTCGAAGAGTTTGACCGAGGTGCTCTGGAAGCGGATATTGCGTCTGACATTCTCGAGGAGGCCGGGCAGCAGCATGGTGCGCATGACGGACTGGTCTTCGGTCAGCGGATTGAGCAGCTTGACCTGAGGACGCCGGGAATCGGAGGCGTCCAACTGCATCATGTCGTGATGATCAGTGCTGGTAAAACTGTAGTTAATGGCCTCGGAGAAACCTATGGCGGCTAAGATTTCGCCGGTTTGCAGCCTGAGACTGCGGCTCCTGTCCTGCTCGGGGTAGCTGATGGCCACCGAGGGAAGAGAGACGGGGATGCGGTCATAGCCGTAGAGACGGGCCACCTCTTCGATAAGATCGGCCTCTCGCTCGATATCGACGCGAAACGAGGGTGGTGTCACCGTCAGGGTGTCCTGGTCCTTGAGCGTGGAGTCGATGCCGATGGAACCCAGGAGGTCGCCCATCTCTGTATTGCTGAGATCGATGCCGTTGAGGGCGTTGCAGCGGCTAATCCGCAGATCGATGGGTTGGGGTGGTCTCCGGCCGGGGAAGGCGTCGATGCCTTCGCCTTCAGGGCAGCGTCCGCCGGCTATCTCACAGAGAAGACTGACGGCGCGACTCATGGCATTGAGGGTGTTTTCCGGATCGACGCCGCGTTCGAAGCGATAGGAGGCATCGGTGCTGATATTGAGCGTTCTCGCAGTACGGCGGATAGAAACATCGTTAAAACAGGCCGCCTCGAGAAGAACGGAGGTGGTGTTCTCGGTGACCTCGGAGTTCATGCCGCCCATGACGCCTGCCATGGCCACCGGCCGATGGCCGTCGCAGATGAGCAGCATATCCGGATCGAGACTGCGTTCTTTTTCGTCGAGGGTAGTGAATTTTTTCTCGATACTGCGCGGCCTGCGGACGATAATTTTGGACTCGGCCAGCGTGTCGAAATCGAAGGCGTGCAGGGGCTGACCGTACTCCATCATCACATAGTTGGTAACATCGACGACATTGTTGATAGGCCGAAGACCGATGGACAGAAGACGCCGGCGCAGCCACCAGGGAGAAGGGCCGATGGTGACATCGGTGATGAGTCGTCCAGCGTAACGGGGGCAGAGATCGGGAGATTCTATCTCCACCGAAAACTTTTTGCTCACCGTGGTGACTTCTGCATTATCTACCGGCTGTTTCAACGGCTTTTTGAGGAAACCGGCAACTTCTCTGGCAATGCCGATGACGGAGGCGCAGTCGGCGCGGTTCGGGGTGAGATCCACTTCGATGCCGGTATCTTTAAGGCCGGTGGCTGTGAGAAACGGTTCACCGTGTGGGGTATCCGCTGGCAGTTCCATGATGCCGTCCGCCTCTTCGCTGAGTCCGAGTTCTTTTTCCGAACAGAGCATGCCGTTGGAGACGATGCCGCGCACCTTCGATTTTTTTATTTTCAGGCCGCCCGGCAGCTCGGTGCCGGTGAGGGCAACCGGTGTTTTCAAACCTTTGCGAGCATTGGGGGCGCCGCAGACGATCTCCAGGCGCTGGTCGCCTACAGCTACCTGACAGAGCTGCAGCGTATCGGCGTTGGGGTGTGGCGACGCCTCCAGTATCTCGGCCACCTTAATGGGCTCGAGTTCGTCGAACAACGGTGTTACGGCGTCGACTTCGAGACCGAGCATCGTCAGTTTCTCAGCGAGAGCATCGGCGCTGAGACCGTCAAGATCCACATAGTTTTTCAGCCAGTCCAAGGTGAACTTCATAATTATCGTGTCCCGTTTGCAGGCATGATTTAAAATTGCGAGAGAAAACGGAGGTCGTTCTCATAATAGAGACGGATATCGTCGATGCCGTACTTGAGCATGGCGATCCTTTCGACGCCGAGCCCGAAGGCAAAACCGCTGTATTTTTCCGGATCGTAGCCGACCATGTTGAAAACCTCCGGATCTATCATGCCGCAGCCTAATATTTCCAGCCAACCGGTACGTTTGCAGACGCGGCATCCCTGGCCCTTGCAGATGACGCAGGCAATGTCGACTTCGGCACTGGGTTCGGTAAAGGGGAAAAAGCTGGGCCGGAAGCGCAGCGCCAGATCTTCATCGAAGATTTTCTGGGTGAAGACGGTGAGAACACCCTTGAGATCGGCGAAGGAAACATGCTCGTCAACCAAAAACCCTTCGACCTGATGAAACATCGGCGTGTGGGTTATATCGGAGTCGCAGCGGTAGACTTTGCCGGGTGCGATCACCCTCAGCGGCGGCTGCTGGTTTTCCATGATCCGGGCCTGCATCGGAGAAGTATGGGTGCGCAGCAGAATAGAGTCGCTGACATAGAATGTGTCGTGCATATCCCGGGCAGGATGATGGGACGGGATGTTGAGAGCTTCGAAGTTATAATGGTCTGTCTCAACGTCTGGACCCTCGGCGACGGCAAACCCCATTTTTTCGAAGACGCTGCACACTTCGTTCATTATCTGGGTGACGGGATGCAGCCTGCCGGAGGCGGGGCGTCTGCCGGGCAGAGTCAGATCCACCGTCGAGGGTTGGCTGGTATCGGCTTTTCCTTCGAGCTGTTTTCTGCGTTCGGCGTAGCGTTCTTCGATTTCCGTTCGTATGCTGTTGGCCAGCTGGCCCAGGCGGGGGCGATCCTCGGCGGCGACCTCACCAAGCTGGCGCATGACGGTGCTCATCAAACCCTTTCGACCAAGGTATTTGATGCGAAAATCCTCGAGCTGGCCGGGGTCGTCGAGTTTAGCCAGAGACTCTTCAGCTTCGGTTTTCAGTCTGATTAACTCGTGCTCCATGACATTCCAGTAGAAAGAAGGGAGGCAAAGAAACAGCATGCCGGTTACGATACGCAATCATAACCGGCATGAACGAATACAAAGATGTACGGTGGGACTGTCAGCCGTTGGCCTTGGCCGCCACTTTCACAACTTCGGAAAAAGCGGTCGGATCCAGTACGGCCATGTTGGCGAGCACCTTACGGTCGAGTTCGACCCCGGCTTTTTTCAGGCCACCGATAAACTGGCTGTAGTTTATACCGTTCATCCGGGCACCGGCGTTTATGCGCGCAATCCACAGCCGGCGGAAATCGCGCTTTTTGGCGCGTCGATCCCTGTAGGCATAGGCGAGACCGCGGTCCACCGCCTCGGTGGCGGTTCTGTAGAGCCTGCTGCGGGCACCACGGTAGCCTTTGGCAAGCTTTAATACTCGGTTTCTTCGTCGGCGGGCTTTAAAGCCCCTGGTAACACGTGACATGTAGGTAACTCCTTTGATGATCCGGTACGCTTCTTAAGGGGTACCGTACCTTATGGTCAGATCCGGTCGCTGTTGACGACGCGAAACGACAGGTTCTAGAGATAGGGAAGAATTTTCCTGATTGACTTGACGTTGGTATCATCTACCAGACCGGCCTGTCGCAGGTTGCGCTTGCGCTTCGTCGATTTCTTGGTGAGAATATGACTGGTGTACGCTCTGCTGCGCTTGATCTTTCCGGACCCGGTTGCTTTGAAGCGCTTGGCGGCGCCTCTGTTGGTTTTCATCTTTGGCATGACTGCACTCCTTTATACATCCTTCCAGCGCTGTTGGGGGCCTGTTGCCGACAGCTTATTTTCTGGCATTATCAGGTTTTCGGGCCGACGAACATGACCATCTGCCTGCCCTCCATTTTTGGCGGCTGGAGAATGGTCGCCTCATCCTCGAGGGCCTCGGCGATTTTCTGCATGGCTTCCATGCCCACAGACTGCGAATAGACAATCTCACGGCCCCGGAAACGCATGGTAATTTTTACCTTATTCTTCTGGCCGAGGAATTTTTTGATATTTTTGATCTTGAAATTGAGATCATGTTCCTCGGTTTTTGGACGAAACTTGATTTCCTTGGTTTCGACGGTCGTCTGTTTTTTCTTGGCTTCCTGCTGCTTTTTCTTCTGTTCGTAGCGGAACTTGTCGTAGTTCATGATTCGGCAAACAGCGGGATTGGCGTTAGCCGAAACCTCCACCAGGTCAAGTCCTTCTTCGTTAGCCTTTGCCAGAGCATCCTTGGATGTGAAGATCCCCAACTGTTCACCGTCCGAGCCTATAAGTCTGACTCTTTCATGGCGAATTTTTTCGTTGATGACCGCTTTCTCTTCTCTCTGGACTGGAGCTTGTTTACCTCGTCTGTTAATATCGATTCCTCCTCTTCTACGAACTTAATCAAATGTGTCTTCTTGCAGGCAGCAGGGTTACACTGCCGGTCCTAGATACCGCGGACCTCAAGACACTCCTTGTTAACCATGTCGATGAACTCGGCCACCGGCATCGCCGGCAGGTTTTTGCCGTCCCGCAGGCGTACGGTTACCGTGCCATCGTCTCTTTCCTTATCACCAACTATGAGCATATAGGGGATTTTAGCAAGCTGGGCTTCCCGTATCTTATAGTTCAATTTCTCATTACGCAAATCTTTTTCAACACGGATTCCGGCGTGCCGCAGTTTGTCAAAAACGTTTCGGCCATATTCCGCCTGATCGTCGGTTATATTGAGCAACCGTGCCTGTATGGGGGCGAACCACAGAGGAAACACGCCGGCATAATGTTCAATCAGCACACCGATGAAACGTTCGAGAGAGCCCATGAGTGCCCGGTGGATCATAATGGGCTGGTGTTCGGCGTTGTCGGAGCCGACATAGTTCATTTCGAATCTGTCCGGCAGGTTGAAGTCGACCTGGATGGTAGAGCACTGCCAGGATCTGCCCAGCTGGTCCTTGATCTTGATGTCGATTTTCGGACCGTAGAAAACGCCCTCACCGGGATCTATCAGATAGGTCAAGCCCTTTTTCTCCAGGGCCTGTTTCAGCGCTTCGGTGGCCTCCTCCCAGTTGTGATCGCTGCCAACGAATTTTTCCGGCCTGGTCGAGAGGTAGATGTCATACTCGCTGAAGCCGAAGGTCTTGAGGATATGAAGGTTGAGGTCGAGTATGTTGAATATTTCCTCTTCGAGCTGATCCGGCCTGCAGAAGATATGGGCGTCGTCCTGAGTGAAACCGCGGACCCGCAGCAGTCCGTGCAGAGCGCCGGCCCGTTCGTAGCGGTAGACGGTTCCGAGTTCGGCCCAGCGCAGGGGAAACTCCCGGTAGCTGCGTTTGCGTGAGTTGTAGACGCCGATATGGAAGGGGCAGTTCATGGGCTTGAGCTGGTATTGTACCTCATCGATATCCATGGAGGAGTACATGTTCTCTGCATAGAAATCAAGGTGTCCCGAGGTCTTCCACAGGTCCTGTCTGGCGATATGAGGCGTGTAGAGAAGCTCATAGCCGTGTCGGTAGTGCTCCTCTTTCCAGTAGTCTTCAATGAGGCGGCGCAGCTGCGCGCCCTTGGGCTGCCAGAGGATAAGGCCTGGGCCTATCTGATCCTGAATAGTGAAGAGCTCAAGCTCCTTGCCGAGTTTGCGGTGATCACGCTTCTTGGCCTCCTCCAGGGCATTGAGATGCTTCTTCAGGGCCTTTTTGTCATAAAAGGCGGTTCCGTAAATTCTCTGCAAAACATCGTTTTTTTCATCTCCGCGCCAGTAGGCTCCGGCCACCCTCAGCAGTTTGAATGCCTGAATATGGGTAGTGTCGGGCAGATGAGGGCCGCGACAAAGATCGACGAAATCGTCGAGCTGGTAGAGTGATATTTTCTCGTCGCCAAGGTCTTCGAGCAGCTCCAGCTTATATTTCTCGTCCTCTGCGGCAAAAATGTCCTTTGCCTCCTGTGCCGGGACCTGGCTGCGCTTGAATTCGGCTCTGCTGCGGATGATTTCCGTCATCCGGTTTTCGATGGCATCGAAGTCTTCGGGACTGAAGGGTTCGCTACGGAGAAAATCATAGTAGAAGCCGTTTTCGATGGAGGGACCTATGGCGATCTTGATGTCTGTGCCGAAAAGATCCCGCACGGCCTTGGCCATGACATGGGCCGTCGAATGACGCAGGATTTCGAGGCCTTTTTCAGAATCCTTGGTGATCGGCACAAGGGCGGTATCTTCGGTCAGCGGAGTGTGCAGATCGACGGTGTCCGAGCCGGTGAAGGCGCCGACCACCTGTTTCCTCTGCTTGTTGGACAGCAACTCAGCAAGGGCGTCCCTGAGCAGGGTCTTCGCCGGAAACTGTCGCTTCTCTCCGTCTTGTATTGATACCGTAATTTCTGTCATGGTCACTCTATAAAAACAAAGGCCAAAGTGTTGTCCTCCATATCGGAGAACAATTCCTTCAGCCTTTTATCTTGGTAGGCGCGGGCGGGATTGAACCGCCGACATCCACCACGTCAAGGTGGCGCTCTCCCACTGAGCTACGCGCCTGCGTATCTGAACTGTCCCCCGGTTGCGACAGCGCTGAGGGAGTGTTGCATAAACCTGTTTCAAATACCAGCATTTGCACTCCGTGTCAAGCGAAAATAATGGTTGGTGTCTAAAATGATAGCATTGATTTCAGAGGGCGGCAAGTCGACCCTCGATGGCCTTGGCCAGGGTATGCTTATCGGCGTATTTAATATCCATACCCATGGGAATGCCGCAGGCCAGACGCGTGACATTTATACCCTTTTTCTGCAGCTGATCGATGAGATAGGAGGCGGTGGCCTCGCCAGGCACCGTGGAGCTGGTGGCGATGAGCACCTCTTTGACCACACCGTTTTCGGCCCTGGCCAGGAGCTCCCGTGTCTTGATCTCTTCAGGGCCTATGCCGTCGATGGGGGAGAGGACGCCGTGCAGAATGTGATAGTGGCCGCGATATATGCCTGTTTTCTCGATGGCTATAAGATCGCTGGGCTGTTCGACGACGCAGATGAGTTCAGCTGATCTGCGGGCATCACCGCAGATGACGCAGGGGTCGTATTCGGAGAAGACGAAACAGCTGGAGCAAAGCCGTATGGATCCATGGAGTTCGGCAAGGGCTGCAGACAGCTCCCGGGCCTCGCCCGGAGACCTTCTGAGCACGTGCATGGCCAGTCTGCTGGCGGTCTTTTTGCCGATGCCGGGAAGGGAGGCGAAGCTTTCGATTAGTCTATCAAGGGCGGGAGGCACTATTTGCATGGGATGCACTCGCTTAGAACATGTTGGAGAGGCCGGGTATGTTCAGTCCGCCGGTGAGCTGCTTCATTTCCTCTTTGCCAAGTTCTTTGGCTTTGGTTATCCCGTCGTTGGTGGCGGCGACGATGAGGTCCTGGAGCATTTCTTTTTCATCGGTGGAGACCAGGGCCTCCTCGATGGCAACCGAGAGTACTTCTCCGCGTCCGTTGACCGTGACATTGACCATACCGCCGCCGGCGCTGCCGGTGATGGTTTTGTTGGCCAGCTGTTCTTGTATTTCCGCCATCTTGGCCTGCATTTGCTGGGCCTGCTGCATTATGCTGTTTAAGTCCATAACCACTCTTTTTTGATGAGATTGTTGCTGTTATCTGCTTCGTGGGCCTATACGGATGTCGCCGAGCTGACCGTTGAATATCTCCACGGCCATCTGCACCAGTGGATCCCGGGCAAGCTGTTGTCTTTGCCGGTGGGGGCTTTCGGTATCGTCGTCATCCTCGCCGTTGGCCCCTGCTTCAGGAACCTTAAAGCGTACTGTGAGGTCTTTTTGAAAAAAATCAAGGACGAATTCGGTAAGCAGTTTGCGGTTCTCCTTGGTTCTCAGGAGGGTGCAGGTGATGGGGTCGCTGTAGTGAAGATGCAACTCCCCTTCCTTTTCCTTGACGCTGTCGGCCCGCTGCAGGTCCTGAGCCATCCACACCTTGCGCTCTTTGACGTAATCAGTAAAGGGTATCCAGTCCTTGCGTACGTCACGGGTGTGGGCGTGCTGAACTATATCGGGGCCCGGTTTTTCGTCCTGCAGAGGTGCTGGCTCGTCGGTCGGAACAGCGCTGTGTCGTTTGTCATCATCGCTGGAGGTGTCGTATGTCTTCGCGGCCTCGGGCTGACTGCTCTCTTCCGGCGGCGGCGGTTCTTCGGGGGGCGGCGGTTCTTCGGGGGGTGAGGGCGGCGGCGGGGGTGGTGTTACCTCAGCACTCGCCTGTGCGGCTCTGTCAGGTTGGGTTTTTTTTTTGGTGTCAGGCTCAACGGCCTGCTCTCCGGTTCCCGGGGCTCCGGCGAGAAGTTCATTAACTTTTCCAAGCAGCGAATGGACGGAGACAATGCTCCCCGCCTCTATTATTCGTAAAAATGCGGTTTCCAGGGTCAGACGCGGCTGGCTGGCATGACGCAACTCCTCGGTGGCCCTCATCAGCAAACCAAGCTTGCTGTGAATGGTTTCAAAAGAGTGGTCGGCGGCGAGATTGCGAAACGCCTCTACCTCCTCCTGCGGCAAATCGAGCAGTTCTCCGCAGCCTTCGACCTTGACAAGCAGCAGGGTTCTAAAGCACTCAAGCAGATCGGCGCTGAAACGCCTGATATCGACGCCATAGTCGAAGGCGCCTTCAAGCGAAGTGAGGGCGGAGGCCCGGTCGCCGACAAGAAGGGCTTCGGTGATGGTCAAAAGGAGGTTGCGGTCGGTAAGGCCGAGTACCTGAATGACGTCGTCATGCGTTATTTCCGTATCGCCGAAGGAGAACATCTGGTCGAGCAGACTCAAGCCGTCGCGGACTGAGCCTTCAGCCTCGCGGACAATGAGGGAGAGAGCCGCCGGCTCGATCTTCACCTCTTCGGCGGCGGCGATTTTGCCGAAATGGTCGTTGAGCTCGGTTGCGGCAACACGCTTGAGTTCGTAACGCTGACAGCGGGAGAGGATGGTGATTGGGATTTTATGCAATTCAGTGGTGGCGAACATGAAATAGACATGTGCGGGCGGCTCTTCAAGTGTTTTCAGGAGCGCGTTGAAGGCTTCGGTGGTGAGCATATGCACTTCGTCGATGATGATGATCTTGTACTTCGACGAAGTCGGCAGGAAACGCAACTTTTCTTTGAGTTCCCGAATTTCCTGAATGCCCCGGTTGGAGGCGCCGTCGATTTCATGGAGATCGAGTGACCTGCCCCTGGCTATTTCCTTGCAGGACGGGCAGACATTGCAGGGCCTCTCTTCTTTTTGTTCACTGCAATTTATAGCCTTGGCCATGATGCGGGCCAAGGTGGTCTTGCCAACGCCGCGTACGCCTGAAAAGAGGATGGCATGGGCGATCCGCTGGCGCAGGAGACTGTTTCTCAGGGTTTTGACGATGGGCGCCTGGCCGACGACGTCGGCGAAGGTCTGGGGACGATATTTTCGGGCGAGAACCAGATAAGACATGAAACACCTGGATTGATGATCTCTTTTCGAGACAGCCTGGCAGCCACGCGAGGCAGTATTGCCGACCGGTGGGGGTGCTCAGTATTGTTAACGGTGCGTCTGGAGAGAAAGTACTCGATGGCGGGTCGGTCCGGCAAGAAAAATGATAGCCGGGCTACCCCGTGACACACAAAGAGGTTCACTACCGTTGCTTCCTTCCGGACCTGGCGGAGTTCGTGATTCTTTGTTGCCCAGGACCCGGCTATCAAACCGAAATCTTGGCTGGCGGAGAGGGTGAGATTCGAACTCACGGTACTCTCGTACACACGCGTTCCAGGCGTGCACCTTAAGCCACTCGGTCACCTCTCCATCCTTGATTAGCAATATAAAATTGTGAGCCTGTTTGTAAACCGTGCGGTCAAAATTATCAATCAAAAAAAAACGGCGATGACCAAAAAAATGAGGCAGTCCTGGAAAATCTTCTTATTTCCGTCTGGATGCGAAAAATGAACGCAGCAAATCACCGCACTCCTGCTCGAGCACGCCGCCGCGTATTTCCAGGCAATGGTTGAGCAGACCGTCCTGGCCCAGCCGGTAGCGGGATACCAGCGCCCCGGTCTTCGGGTCCGTAGCTCCGAAGACTACCCGGTCTACTCGGGCGTGGAGAAGAGCACCGGCACACATGATGCACGGCTCCAGGGTCACATAGAGGGTGGTGCCCGGCAGCCTGTAGTTGCCCAGTCGGGTTGCGGCCCGGCGCAGTGCCAGTATTTCTGCATGGGCCGAAGGGTCGTTGGTGGTGATGGGGGCGTTGCCGGCCTGGGAGAGAAGGGTGTCTTCAGCAAAAAGCACTGCACCTACGGGTACTTCTCCCAGATCTGCAGATCTCCTGGCTTGCTGCAGCGCCGCCTCCATGCGTTGGCAGTCGAGGTCAGCGTCGTTCATTCTCGTGTTCCAGTGATGTGGAGAAGGTGAAAAATCGTAATAATCGTGAAGTCGTTTGCAATTGCATCGCTATTTGCTTATAAAGAAAGGAGAGGCCAATTACATATTGGAAACATATCTTACCCTGTTGTAATACACTATGTATACAATTTTAATGTATGAACCGCCAAGTGGCGACAGGCAAATTGATCCGGCTCTTTTCGGACAATCAAACCTTGTCTTTATGTCAAAAGTCAGAGATTTTCAAGTCGAGCTGGATAAAAGACAGTTCGATCTGATTTTTCTCGAAGTCGACTCGCACAACGGCAAGAGCATGGAAATGCTCGAATATGCACATAAAAAGAGCCCGTACACGCCAATTATCATAACCAGTATGTCCGAGCGGACCGATGTTGTTGTTCAGGCCATGAGTCGTGGCGCCACCGATTTCCTGGTCCATCCCCTCTCGGAAACCCGCCTGAATGTGGCCATGCGCAAGGCCATCGAGGCCAAGGAACAGAAATTCGAGATCGACTATCATAGACGCCGGCAGGACGTGGTCTATGATTTCGGCGAAGTTATCGCGCTGAGCAGGAGCATGAAGGACGTGCTGAAAAGTCTGCAGAAGTTTGCGCAGACCGACTCCACCATCCTCATAACCGGTGAGACCGGAACAGGCAAAAGTTTCCTTTCGGGAACGGTCCATTTCAATTCGCCGCGCAAAAAAAAGCCTTTTGTCAAAATCAACTGTGCCAATATACCGGAATCGCTGCTTGAATCGGAGCTTTTCGGTCATGAGAAAGGGGCCTTCACCGGCGCTGACAAGCAGAGGGTCGGCCGCTTTGAGCAGGCCAGCGGCGGCACCATTTTTCTCGATGAGATTGGAGAGATGAGCATAGCTCTACAGACCAAACTGCTGCGTGTCCTCGAAGAAAAGGCCTTCGAGAGAGTCGGCGGCAACAAGACCATAACCGTTGATGTGAGGGTGATTGCGGCCACCAATAAAGACCTTGCCCTCCAGATCGACGAAGGCCATTTTCGCGAAGATCTCTACTATCGTATAAATGTTCTGCCGGTACGTCTGCCGCCCTTGCGGGAACGGGACTTGTGCATCGTCCCACTGGCAAACGTTTTGCTGAAGAAATATTGCCAGTCGACTCGCAGGGATATCATAGGCTATGAAGATGAAGCCCTGGCGCAGATCCAGGCCTACGACTGGCCCGGCAATATCCGTCAATTGGCCAATACCATAGAGCGTGCTGTAATCCTGGCCGAAGGAAAAAAGATAACAGCCGACAATCTGCTTCTCCCCGGCAGCCGTCTGGAAGACCGGCAGATCGGCATAGGCAGCAGCAGGGCCGCAGCAGAACGGGTGAGTTCGAAACCGGAGGATAATGATATTTCGCTTGCTGGACAGGAAAAAGATCTCATCCTTCGTGTCCTTGAAGAGTCCCTGTGGGTGCAGAAAAATGCCGCCAACAAACTGGGCATAAGTCCGCGTGCCTTGAATTACAAAATACGAAAGCTGGGCATCACTCATCCGCACTGGCGCCGCAATAAGTGAAAAGCTGCCTCAGTTTTGAGGCATAGCACTATCTCTTTCGATGGCATTATCCCGGTGAGGCCTTGTATATCCTTTGTCCGACGCAGCGATCGCCATCAATGTGGCCTCACGTATCTAAACGACAGTATTGCCGAAGTCTCGGACTCCTTTTCACAACAATCAGCTGGACTGAGAAACAGCGACAAACGCTGTCGTTTGTCTCTGTTTTCCGCTGATTGTCTCTCTATAAAACTGCTTCTCCAGTTACCCGGTTCTCTCCGTGGTTTCATCGAGTCTTAACCCGGCAATCACCTCAACATCCCTGGCTAAAAACCTCTTGACAGGACTGGGAAGATATCCTAAAGTTTGGCTGTCACAAATAAAGAGACAGTGTCACGCATAGTGTGACATGGTTGGCGGTGTTGTCGCGGCGTAAATCACTTGCAGGTGAGGCGCGATGGTACCCCCGACTCCCGGAGGAATGATGGCCTCGCACAATGAAAAATATTATTTTGTTTCTTCCCTGGCCAAGGGGCTGAGGATTCTCGAACTGATAGCCGAAAAAGGGGCGCTTACCGCCTCACAGGTGGCCGCATATATGCAGACGAATAGAGCGGCAAGTCACCGCTTTATCAGTACTCTTCGTGATCTCGGCTATGTCGAGAAAACAGGAGACGGCAAGTTTACGCTCTCTTTCAAAACACTGGAGCTAGGAATAAAGAAGCTCGACCGTTTTGAAATCCGCCAGTATGCGCACCCCTATATGCAGGAAGTCGCCCTGGCCTTCAAGGAAACAGTCAATCTCGGTCATTGGGACGGGGGGGCAGTGGTCCATCTCGATAAGATCAACTCCACGGAAATACTTCGTATGGATCTTGGTTTGGGCGCCCAGGCGCCGGCGTATTGCACCGGACTGGGAAAGGCGATTCTGGCCTATTTGCCGGAAGTCGAACTCGATATGTATCTGCAGTCGGTCAAATTCGAAGCCTATACAGCCAACACCATTATCACGCCAGAGTCGCTGCTCGATGAAATAGCCAGAATCCGCTCTTCAGGGTATGCCGTCGACAATGAAGAGTTAAGCATCGGACTGCGCTGTATTGCTGCTCCGATCATTGATTACACCGGCAGGCCATCCTATGCCATGAGCGTTTCCGGACCGACGCAGCGTATGTCTGATGAGCGTCTGCAAATGATCCAGGAGACACTGCTGTCGGTCTGCCGCCGGCTGGCCAGTAAGACAGGAGCCAAGAAAAAACAGCAATAAACCAACACGTGCTTTTGCTTTTGGGAGAGCAAACAACAGGAGGAGGAAACATGAGTAAAAAGAAATTGTCCCGCATTCAACTCGATCAGATGAAGGCGGAGAGAACAGTGGCCGTCTGGATAACCGCCTATGATTATTGGACGGCGTCCTTTGCCGAAGAAGCCGGGATGGACATGATTCTGGTGGGCGATTCACTGGGCATGTGCATTTATGGTTACAGCGGCACGGTTCCGGTAACCATGGAACAGTGTATCTATCACTGTGAAGGTGTACGTCGCGGCGCCCCCAACACCTTCATTATCGGCGATATGCCCTTTTTATCATACCAGGTCAGTGTCGAAGAAGCAGTGCGCAATGCCGGACGTTTTCATAAGGAAGCTGGTGTTGATGCCATCAAACTCGAGGGCGGCAAGCGCGTCTGTGCGCAGATCCAGGCTATCGCCGATGGCGGCATGCTGGTAATGGGTCATATAGGCTTGACGCCGCAGAGTTCCGGACAGCAGGGCGGCTTCAAGGCACAGGGCCGGGAAGCCGATGCTGCCAAAGAGCTGATTGAAGATGCCAAGGCAATCGAAGCTGCCGGAGCTTTCGCGCTGCTGGTTGAAGCGGTTCCGCCGGAGGTCTGCGCCATTATCCGCGATACCCTGAAGATACCTGTGTACAGCATCGGCGCCGGTGTTGAAGCCGACGGACAGCTGATGATCTGCAGCGATGTTCTCGGCATCTTTCAAGCCTTTACACCGAAATTTGTCAAGAAATATGAAAGTCTTGGTGCCAAAACGGTGGAGGCCTTCAAGCAGTACGTCGACGATGCCAGAACCAAGGCCTTTCCGGCGGAGCAGCACACGTATAAAATGGTCGATGGAGAGTTGCAAAAACTGCAGAAACTGCTGGGCAAATGATATACCGGTAGAAGCTGTATATCGATAAAGCCCCCAAATAAATTACTATACCTCAATATACTGACAGCCGTTGCTATTGACGGCGCAAGGAGAATACTATGTCTGAAACGCTGAGCACTATCCGCAATTTTATGGAGAAGGAAGGAATTCCTGGCCGGGACGGCTATGATCTGAAAACGTCCCAGAAAGGTTTTGCAGATGGTGCTAACTGGAGAATAGAAATAGCCGGAGTAGAGCGAGCTTCGACCATGGAAGCGATGATCGCCGAAGCCAGGAAACGTCAGGTGGTTGTGCACCGGGCCATTGCCACGGTGGGAGGGTCGAGCTACTGCGATATGGCCGAACTCAAGGACATCGCCCAGATGGCCAGGGATGAAGAGATAGAAGTGGTTATGACCGTTGGCCATCGCAAGGCCTGGGATACGGGATCGAAGGAAATTTCCAACTCGGAAGGCGCCATGCAGGGCTTCCGTCTGCGGGGGTCTGACAATATCTCATATCATATAGCCGATATAATGCGAAACATCGAAGCAGGTTTCCGCGGCTTTCTCGTCTATGATGAGGGCGTGCTCTTTCTGCTCAACAAAATGCGGCAGGAGGGATTGTTGCCCCAGGAAACAATTTTTAAATTTTCGGTTTTTGGCGGCTACTGCAGTGCAGCCGGCGGCAAGGTTATCGAATCCATGGGCGTTAATTCCATGAATCCCATCTCCGACGTTTCTTTGCCGATCCTTTCCAGTATCCGGCAGGCCGTTGACATTCCCCTGGATGTCTATATCATTATCGTCGATGAATTTGGCGGCATGTACCGATTGTATGAGGCTCCTGAAATAGCCCGTGTTGCTTCGCCGGTATATTTTAAGATCGAACCCGGGACTTCAGAGGCTGATATCTACAAGCCGTGGGTGAGTGAAGAATTTCATGCCAATCTGATTCGCGAGAAGGTAAAGATGGCCTCTGTGATCCAGGAGATCATGGCCCGGCACGCTCCCGATCTGAAAACATCGCTCAAAGGGGCCGAAGATCTGGTACTCCCGGTGAAGGGATAATTGTCGCTCTTCCTATCAGCGACCTGTGATAGTATAATTTGGAGATGTCATTCATGGATAACGTATTTGAAGTAGCTATTAAAACACTCAACCGAGCCGGTGAACTGGGTGGTATCAACCCACGCGTACTCGATGTCCTGCAGGAACCCAAACGTATCCAGCAGTTTCGTATCCCTCTCAAACTCGAAAACGGCGGGTTCGAGGTTTTCCAGGCCTACAGAGTGCATTACTGCGATGCCCTCGGGCCTTTTCGCAACGGAACCCGCATCCGGCCGGATCTCACGCTGGAAGAGGTGAAAGCGCTCGGTCTGTTCATGACCGTCAAGCACTGCGCTGCGGCCATCCCGGCCGGGGGTGCCAAGGGCGGTATCAAGGCAGATCCGGCAAAACTTTCCCCGCGGGATATGGAGCAGCTGGTGAGGGCGTTCATCAGAAATCTGCAGCCAAAAGGGCCATGGGCAGATGTACCGGGTGCCGACATCGGTACAGGTGAGCAGGCCATGGCCTGGATGCTCGATGAATATGAGCAGATAACCGGCCAGCATTGTCCATCGGCCATCAATGACAAGCCGGCGATTCTGGGTGGATCGCAGGGCGGCGAAGAGGCTACCGGGCGTGGTGTCTTTATCACGCTCATGGCTGCGGCCGATGATTTGAAAATGAAGGTTGGCGCTTCGAAGGCAGTGGTCCAGGGCTTCGGCCAGGTTGGCTCGGCGCTGGCCGAGCTGCTCGTTGAAACCGGCTGCCGCATCGTCGCCGTCAGCGACGTCCACGGCGGCGTCTATAATGCAGATGGTCTTGATTTAGAAAAGTTGAAGGCGCATGTAGGGCATACCGGCAGTGTGGCCGATTTCGCCGGCAGCAAACCGGTCAGCAACGAGGAGATTTTTACCCTGGAGTGTGATATTCTGGTACCGGCGGCAGTGCATAATGTCATTCACGAGGGAAATGCCGCCGCCATCAAGGCCAGTTTGATCGTCGAGGGTGCCAACGGTCCGGTGACCACCGAAGCCGACAGAATTCTCCATGAAAAAGGCGTTACCATCGTTCCCGATGTTGTCGCCAACAGCGGCGGTGCCACCGTCTGTCACTTCGAGCGGACCCAGGGCCTGTCTGACCAGTACTGGGACCTGCAGACGGTGAACAGCCAGCTTGAGAGCAGAATCCTGGAGGCTTACAGGAGCTCCGCCAGGCGGGCCGAAGAGGTTGGTGGTGTACCGCTGCGGGTCGGGGCCTGGATACATGCCCTGAAAATGCTGGAAAAGGCCATGGAGCTGCGGGGCTGGGTTTGAGAGGCAGCGTTGAACACAGCCTGTGCCATCAGAGGCGGTAACGACTCGCTTACCCCTTGTCTGTCTTTAGAGAGAAAAAGAACAGGTAAAGGGGCACAGGCTGGAAAAGCATGATATATCGGGAGATACAGGCGTGACACTTTTTGCAGAAGCCGAATATCGGGAAAGAATAGACAGGGCCAGGCAAAGTATGGTCAAGGCCGGTATGGAAGTGCTGGTGCTAGCCGATCCGGCCAATATGAACTATCTCACCGGTTATGACGGCTGGTCGTTCTATGTACCGCAGTGTGTCGTCGTTGCCGTTGACGAGGATATGCCGCTGTGGATCGGTCGCGGCATGGATGCCGCCGGTGCCAGACATACGACTTTTCTGGATAACAACAGCATAATAGGCTATCCTGATCGGTATGTACAGTCAGTGGAACGCCATCCGATGAATTTTGTCGGCGATGTCATCCGGGAGCGGGGCTGGGGGAAGAGGACCATTGGGCTGGAGATGGATGCCTACTACTTCACCGCCAGAGCCTATGCCGAACTCAGCAGAACTCTTGGTGATGCCAAATTTGTCAACGCTGATCTGCTGGTCAACTGGCTTCGGCTGGTGAAGTCCGATGCCGAAATAACCCTGATGCGCCAGGCCGGGGTCATTGCCGGCAGGGTCATGCGAACGGCCATAGCAAAACTCGCCCCCGGGGTGCGCGAGTGCGATGCGGTTGCCGCCGTCTACTATGCCCAGATGGCGGGTACCGAGGAATTCGGGGGCGATTATCCTTCCATCGTGCCGATGATGCCCACCGGAGAAAAAACCTCGGCGCCGCACCTCACCTGGACGGATGCTCCGTATGAGGATGAGCAGATGGTCAATCTCGAACTGGCGGCCTGCAGGCACCGCTATCACTGTCCGATTGCCAGGACGGCATATCTTGGCAGCAGGCCGCCTGAAAAACTGGTGGCCCTGGCCGAGCACACGGTGGAAGGACTGAACCTGACCCTGGATGCCATTCGTCCCGGCATGCGGGCAGAGGAGGTGGAGCTTATCTGGCGCCGGCATATCGCCAAGGCTGGACTGGAAAAAGAATCGCGCATAGGGTATGCCATGGGGCTCAACTATCCACCAGACTGGGGCGAGCATACGGCAAGTCTGCGACCCGGGGACCGGACAGTCCTTGAAAAAAATATGACATTTCATATGATTCTCGGTATGTGGATGGATGACTACGGGTTTGAGTGCAGCGAGTCTTTCCGGGTTGATGAGGGGGGTTGTGAAACCTTCGCCGACGTGGAGAGGAAACTTTTCGTCAAGAAGTAGGCGACGGATCTTTTACAGTTCGTCTGCCTCACATCAGTTTCACGCCATGTTCAAGAACTGATGTGGTGTAAAACAGCCACGATCCCGGGGTGAGGGGGAATGGCCCAATGGGGGAAGCGTGATCTATCGAACCAGTCAGGGGCGCATCAGCAGCGGCGAAGCCATTGGCATTCTCTTGCTGGATACCTCGGTTCCCTTCATACCAGGCGATGTTGCCAACGCCACCAGCTATGATTTCCCCGTTCGCTTTCAAAAAGTCGAGGGGTTTACCGTTGCCCGGGCCGTCGGCCTTGATTCCACCGTCTATCCAGCCCTGCGCCGGGCGGCGGTGGAACTTGTCGGCCAGGGGGTACGGGCCATAACCGGCGACTGCGGATTTATGGCCCTGCACCAGCGGCGCTTGGCCGATGAACTTGAGGTGCCGGTGTTTCTTACCAGTCTGCTGCAGATCCCGTTTATTCTGTCGATGATCGGCGGTCGACGCAAGGTGGCAATACTTACCGCCGATGGCCGGAGTCTTGGCGATGATCTGCTCGCTACCTCCGGCATAGATGCAACCGATCGGTTGATCATCGAGGGTATGGAGACCCGGCCGAGCTTTTACAGTTTTGGTCTCAAGGAAAACGGCATGCTCGATAGTAGTGCGGTGGAGAACGAAGTGGTCGAGGCCGGCAGGAAGATCATGGGCGAGCATGGAGATGTCGGTGCCTTTCTGCTGGAGTGCAGCCTGCTGCCCCCTTATAGCAAGGCCCTTCAGGATGCAGTAGGCTTGCCGGTGTTCGATTATATCACCATGATCAATCACGTTTTCTCAGCGGTTGTTAAAAAGAGGTACAGCGGTTTTCTTTAAGAAATGTTTTGTTTTGGTGACAGGCGATGTTTATACGCGATGAAATTGAAGGATATCGGGATGAGGTTATCGCCCTGCGCAGAGACTTTCACCAGCATCCCGAACTTGGCTTTGCCGAGTTTCGCACGGCAATGGTTGTCGAGGCCTACCTCCAGTCCCTGGGCCTTGAGACCACACGCGTAGCCGGTACCGGTGTCGTCGCCGTTCTCGAAGGAGAACGGGCGGGCGCCACGCTCATGCTGCGTGCCGATATGGATGCGTTGCCTGTGCAGGAAGAAAATCTGTTCGACTATGCTTCCAAATCACCGGGCGTCATGCATGCCTGCGGTCACGACGCCCACATGGCCATGCTGTTGGTGGCGGCCAAGATACTGGTCAACAACCGTTCGCTTATAGCGGGAGCGATCAAATTCGTTTTCCAGCCCAACGAGGAGGTAGCCGGGGCACTGCAGATGGTCAGGGAGGGGGTACTGGAAAACCCCAAGGTCGATGCGGCAATGGGCATTCATATCTGGACGCCGGTGCCGTCCGGAAAAATCGGTGTTAATGTCGGCGCCGTCATGGGGGGCTTGGATGTATTTAAACTGGTCTTAAACGGTAGAGGCGGCCATACGGGCCAGCCTCACGAGGCTATCGACCCCGTCCTGGCAGCGGCGAGTGTCATCCAGAACGTACAGATGATCCAGACCCGGGAGATCAGCAATCTTAAATCCACCACCATCATGTTTGGTAGAATTGAAGGCGGCACCAAGAGCAATATCATACCGGACAGGGTCTACCTCGAGGGCTCCATCAGATTTTTGTACCGGGGCGGTCCGGAGAGCCTGGAATGTCCGACAGAACGATTCCAGCGCATCGTGCAGGACGTCTGCCATACCCACAGGTGTAGCTGTGATATTGACATTGAGCATGAAAACGTGCCGCTGGTAAACGATCCCTATATGGTAGAAGTAGTTCGCGAAACCGTCGACCGCCTTTTTGGCAGCGTCGAGACCCTGGTGGACAACATTTCCATGGCCAGTGAGGATTTTTCCGAATTCAGTGAACGGGTTCCCGGGGTGTTCATTTTCCTCGGCACAGGCAATCCAGAGAAGGAAACGGATTTTCCCCATCATAATCCACGATTCAACATCGATGAGGATGTTCTTGTGGATGGCGTTGCTTTGCATGTCAATGGAGCGCTTAATTATTTAAGACGATTTGAAAAATTATAAAGGAGGTGACCGGCAGAAAAAACAGAGCAGACATATTTATAACCCCTAACATCTACGACTCAATTTCAACACGGGTCAAAGGAAAGGAGTAACACCATGAAAAAGTTTATGATGGCTTCAGTTACACTTTGGGCTATTTTTCTATTTGGAACAGCGATTGCCGCAAACTATACGGGTCCGCCGATTACCGCCAAACTCGCTTCGGAGGAAATCGATGGGGACTTTATGACCGTATGGGCGAATAAGTTTGCCGATCATATGAAAGAGTGGTCGGATGGAAAGATAACAATCGAGGTCTATCCCTACGGCACACTCGGCACCACCGGCGATATCAACGAATTGGCCCAGATGGGGGTCGTCGAGTTCGTTTTTTCCGATCATGCCTGGATCTCCTCATTTGTTCCCCAGGCCCAGGCACTGGCACTGAATTATATTTTCCCTACGGAAAAAGTGCCGCAGGTCCTCGACTGGATGGCCAAAAACGGCGATTTCCTGCCGCTTCTGGAAAAGGCCTTCCGCGATAATGATCTGGTACCGCTTTCCATCATGTTCGAAGGCTGGCAGTGGGTTACCTCCAAGAAGCCCATTAAATCGCTTTCTGACCTCGAAGGAGTCAAACTGCGGCTGATGTCCTCGAAACTGCTGGTGGAAGATTACAAAGCCTACGGCGCCAGCCCGACGCCTATGAGCTACGGCGAAGTCTACAGCGGTCTGCAGATGGGTCTTATCGATGCCCAGGTTAATCCGCTTTTTGCCATCTACTCTATGAAATTCTATGAAGTGCAGGATTATGTCACTCAGCTCAAGAGTGAACCATTCATAGGTATTCCCACGGTAAATCAGAAATTTTACGACGGCCTGCCTAAAGAGGTTCAGGACGAAATGCGTAATTTCTGGACAAACGCCATCATTCCTGCCGGTGAGTGGATCACCGAACGCAACCAGTCAGACATGGAAAAGATGAAGAAGGCTAAGCCTTCGCTGACCTTCCATGTGCTTGAAGACAAAGCCATCGACGAGTTCAAGGCCAAAGCCGAGACCGTCTACTCACTCTATCCGGAAATCGGTGGCGAGGGAGCCGACAAGGTTCTCGATGCGCTGCTGAGCGACATTGCCGAAGCCAAAAAAGCGCTCAATATTCAAGAATAACGGAGCGTCGTCCTGCCGGGGACCATTCCCCGGCGGGACATGTCCGTTCCCGCAGCCGAAGGCAATATTATGAAGACCGACTCTGACTCTCCTGTGAAAATCGGCCGTCTCCGCCGTGTCAACAATACGATCGGCAAGGTCGTCAATGCTGTGGAAGTGTCAATCCTGGTAACCTGCGTTGCCGCCCTGGCCGTTTTGCTGATAACCAATGTTTTAGCCAGGACATTTTTTCAAAGCATTTACTTTGCCGAAGAAATATCAAAATTTCTGGTCATGCTGATAACCTTCACCGGTGTCAGCTACGGCGTCCGCAAGGCCCGGCATATACGTATGGGGGCCTTTCTCGATGCCATGCCGCCGTTGATGGAAAAAATATTCATTATCATTATTTCGGTGATCAGCGCCCTGGTTATGGCTATTATGGCCTGGGCATCATGGGAGTATTTGTTCAACGCCATGGACAAGAGTCATATGACACCTGCCCTGCGCATACCCAAATGGACATTTTACGTCATCATTCCTATAGGTTTCGGACTTGCCTGTATTCAATATATCCGCACGATTATCAAGAATATAACAGAAGACGATCCATGGCAGTCTCCTGATCAGCAGAGCGAATATGAAGATGAGGACATCGGAGGAATGCAGATATGATACTTTTCGGAATATCCCTGGCCACCATGCTGCTCTTCGGTTTTCCTTTTATGGTAACGCTGTTGGGCTCGCTGATCCTTTATCTCTTCGTCTACATGCCCGACTTTGCCCCGAGAATGATCGTCACCATGGTCCAGCAGGTTATCGCCGGGGTGACGCCGCCTGCTCTGGTATGCGTTCCGATGTTTATCCTGTCGGCTAGCATCATCACCTCTGGTGAATCGGCCAAACGACTGATCCACATGCTCAAGGTATTCGTCGGTCACCTGCCCGGCGGTCTGCCGATTACCACCAACGCCAGCTGCACCCTTTTCGGGGCTGTGTCGGGATCGACACAGGCGACGGTGGCCGCCATCGGCGGTACCATGCGCCCCATGCTGCTGGAGGCGGGGTACAAAAGCTCCTTTACTCTCGGACTCATCATCAACTCCAGCGATATCGCCTTTCTCATTCCACCTTCCATCGGCTTTATCGTCTACGGTGTCGCCACCAGCACCTCCATCGGCATGCTCTTCCTCGCCGGTATATTGCCGGGCTTGATGATCCTTGTCATGTTCTCGATCTACTGCTATGCCTACTCCAAAATCAAGAAGATACCCACTTTACCAAGGGCCGACTGGTCGGAGAGGGTGAGAGCTCTCAGACGCGGCATGCCGGTCATGGGCTTTCCGGTGATAATCGTCGGCGGTATTTATATGGGTATCCTCAGCCCGACCGAGGCCGCCGCCGCCTCAGTGCTGTATGCTCTTTTTCTGGAAACAGTAATTTACAAGAGCCTGACCTTTGATAGGATTGTTGACGCCTTTCTGCAGACAGGGGTCATCACCGGCGTCGTCTTCATTCTGGTCGGGGCCGGCCAGGCCTTTTCCTTTCTCATCGGTTTTCTGCAGCTACCGGCCCAGCTGCTGCCGCCGCTGTTTGGTACCGATCCGTCGGTGCTCTGGGTCATGACCATCATCGTCGTGGTCTATTTCGTCGCCTGTATGTTCGTTGATCCCATCGTCGCCATTTTTATCCTCAGCCCAATATTCCAACCATATGTGGTCAGCGCCGGCGTCGATCCGATCCTGCTTGGCACTCTGGTCGTCCTGCAGGCAGCAATAGGATCGGCGACACCGCCCTTTGGCTGCGATATTTTCACCGCCCAGCTGATTTTCCGCCGGCCCTATCTCGAAGTTATTGGCCATGCCCTGCCTTTTCTGCTCATGCTGATGCTGGCCACGGTAATTCTGATAGCCTTTCCGCAGATAGCATTGTGGCTGCCGAACATGGCAATGGGCGGGTCCTGATCCGAGGATTGAAGAAGAATACATGTCAGCACACATTCCTCAGTACTGTCGCTGTCAGCTGTTTGTCAGGAGATAAACAATGCGTGAAAACTTACCCGGACTGCGGGACGTCTACGCTGCCAGGCGGCGTCTCGGCAATAGTGTGCGGCGAACTCCCCTGGTTGAGGATTGTCTTCTGGCTGGAAAAACCGGTGCCCGGAGCGTGCATTTCAAGCTAGAATGTCAGCAGCATACCGGTTCGTTTAAGGTGCGAGGCGCAACCAATAAGATATTAAGCCTCAGCGACGAACAGAAAAAACGTGGAGTTATAACTTTTTCCACCGGCAATCACGGCAAGGCTGTGGCCCATGTCTGTACCGGTCTTAATATTCGTGCCGTGGTCTGTCTCTCCGAACATGTTCCCTCTTACCGTGTCGAAATGATCCGTGCCATGGGCGCCGAACTGCAGGTTCGCGGAGCCTCCCAGGATGAGGCGGAAGAGCATTATTACGCCCTGGCTCAAGAGCAGCGTCTCACCATGATTGAGCCCTTTGATGATCCGCTGATAGTTGCAGGACAGGGTACCATCGCTTTGGAGATACTTGAGGATTTGCCGGATGCCGATGTGCTGATGGTGCAGCTTTCCGGTGGAGGACTGCTCGCCGGGATTGCCATGGCGGCCAAGTCCGTCAACCCCGATATTCACGTAGTCGGTATTTCACTTGAACGCTCGCCGGCAATGCTGGAGAGCCTCAAGGCGGGCAGGCCGGTGTCGGTCGAGGAGAAAAACACCCTGGCTGATTCGCTGCTTGGCGGCATTGGCCGGAATAACCGCTATACCCTGAGACTGGTGGACAGATATGTCGATGAACATATCGTCGTTAACGAGGAACACATCAAGGATGGCATGTTTCATATCTTCAATCATCACAGAATTATCGCCGAAGGGGCAGCTGCGGTGGGTGCCGGAGCATTGTTGCACGGCCTGAACGATGTCGCCGGCAAAAAGGTGGTTGCCCTGATGTCTGGAAGCACTGTGAACTCGGAGGCGTATATCCAGACAATACAAGAGCGGCTCCAGATGTACACTGACCCGTACATTTTATAAACAGACGACGTAACATTTTTCGAAGGAAGGTAGAGATGCAGGAAAACCCGCTGTTTTCTCTTCAGGAGTATCGTCGCAGACTGACGAAGGTACAAGAGAGAATGGATCATGCCGGCATTGAGGTTTTGCTGGTTGTCGATCCGGCCAACATGAATTACCTGACCGGCTATGACGGCTGGTCTTTCTATGTGCATCAGGGGGTAATCGTCAGTCTGGAGGAGGAAGTTCCACTCTGGTTCGGGAGGCAGCAGGACAGCAACGGTGCCCGGCAGACATGCTGGCTGCCTGATGACTGCATCTTCGGCTACGCCGATCACTATGTACAGTCGCGCTATACGCACACCATGAGCTATGTGGCCGGGCTCTTGAGAGAAAGAGGGATGGCGGGCAGGAATCTGGGGCTGGAGATGGACGGCTACTGGTTTTCAGCAAGGATGTACCTGACACTGCAGGAGGAGATGCCGCAGACCACCTTTGTCGATGCAACCGGTCTGGTCAACTGGGTGAAGACGATCAAGTCGCCCAGGGAGATCGAGTATATGCATCAGGCCGCGGAAATTTGCGAGAAGGTGATGCACGCCGCAATCAAGGTCATAGAGCCGGGGGTCTGGGAAAAGCATGCGGCCGCCAGGGTTTGCGGCGAGCAGATAGAGGGTACCGCCAGCTTCGGCGGCTCTTCTCCAGCCATTTTTCCAATCATGCCCTCGGCTCAACGAACAGCTGCGGCACACCTTACCTACGAGCCAGACAGACAATATGAAAAGGGCGATGTGGTCATGCTGGAACTGGCCGGTGCCCGGCATAGATACAATATGCCGCTGTCACGCACGCTGTACCTGGGGGAGCCGCCGGAAGATCTGCAGAAAACCGCGGAGGCTGTGGTCGAAGGCGTACAGAGAACCCTGGAATTCATCCGGCCGGGTATTTCCGCCGAAGCAGTAGAGGAGTGCTGGCGGCGGGCCATCGAACACACCGGCGTGGTTAAGCCTTCAAGGGTGGGCTACTCCTTCGGTCTCAACTATGTACCGGACTGGGGAGAGCATACCATAAGTTTGCGCCCGGGAGACAAAACCATTCTCCAGCCGGGGATGACGCTGCATTTTATGCCGGGGATATGGCTCGATACCTATGGATTCGAGTGCAGCGAGCCGGTGCTAATAACAGAATCGGGTTGCGAACCCTTCGTTTCGTTTGAGCGCAAGCTGTTCGTTAAAGAGTAAGGCCGGCTCAGGGAATAGAGGAACTCAACGGCAATCGTCCAATATATTTACAATGGAGACATGATGAAAAAAGAGATTATCTACACCGACCAGGCACCGGAGCCGGGTCCATATTCACAGGCGGTAAAATTTGGCGATCTGATATTCGTTTCCGGCCAGACTTCAGAAGATCCGCTGACCAATACACCCATACATGATTCCGTGGCAGCACAGACCAGGCGAATTCTCGAGAATATACAAACCATTCTCACAGCGGCCGGTTCCAGTCTGGAGAAGGTGCTGCGGGTGGATATCTATCTCAGCACCATGGGGCACAAAAACGAGATGAACAGTGCCTATCTCGAGTATTTTCAGGATAATCGTCCGGCCAGGAACTGTGTCGGCGTTCGCGATCTCGATGACGGTCTCGATGTGGAGATAGAGGTAATCGCCGCCGCTTAGGGGCTTATCGGATTAAGCCCTTTTCCCCCGTCTCTGCGGTATTTTCTATAAATGAACCTGATTACCCCTCATTCTCAGCAACTCGGTCTGAGACAGGGATACTCTTTTCCCGGTACGCCATGAACCCATCCCTGAAGGCTCGACAGCAGTCGTCCAGGCTGCAGACGCCCGTGATAAGAGCTCCCCTGTCTCCACATAATCGGCTAGGCTGAGTTTCAGGGGTAATCAGGAAAATGAATGCTTGCAATATCATCTAAATGGCTGCGCTTGATTTTCAGGGAATGTCTTGAGAGAGGGAAAATAGCTATAAAGTGAAAGACTCCCTTTCCGAACTTCTGATGAAAAGTCAAAGGCTTCAACGTTCAGGAAACGGTATTCTGTGGTTTTCCGTCAAGAAATGAACGCAGGTTGTCGGCGGCTATGGCCAGCAGCCTGGTTCTCGCCTCCCTGGTGGCCCAGGCTATATGCGGCGTTATATAGCAGTTCTTGATGCCTATTAGAGGATTGTCGCCTCGGACGGGTTCCCTGGAGAGAACGTCGAGACAGGCCGCCTTTATCCGGCCGTTCTCCAGAGCCCCTGCAAGGGCTCCCT
>JGI12210J13797_10063143_pt1 | contig 27629 bp, 21 predicted proteins | sample ElkSlonscriptome_3_FD_13797 | JGI IMG/M metagenome (IMG submission 13797) | reverse complement strand
ATGGCCACTTGCCTTCCTGGCTCCCCCTCCAAACTGTCGGCCTCACACCAAATGATTAACTTTTTTATCCGAAGAAACCGACCACCTCTTCCACAACAGCGTGCCGTTCTTCCTCGGTTAACTCTGGAAATACCGGGAGCGCCAACACCTCTCGCGAAGCCTGCTCCGACACTGGACACGCCCCTGCCCCATAGCCTAAGGACGCAAAACAGGGCTGCTGATGCAGGGGCGTCGGATAATAAATGGCGTTCCCGATACCGCGTTCGTCGAGATGCGCTTTCAACGCATCCCGATGCCTCGATCGAATGACATACTGATGGTAGATATGAGCCGGTCCAAACGATGATTCATGCGCAATTCTTGGCCCGCAAACCCGGTCCTGGATCGCCCGTTCTTCCCACTGCTGGTTGTAATAACTGGCATGCGCACGGCGTAGTTCCGTCCATCGATTCAAATGAGGCAATTTCTTGCGAAGCACGAGAGCCTGCAATGCATCGAGCCGGAAATTTCCACCGACACCTGTGTGGGTGTAAGGCGCAGTCATCCCATGGTTCCGGATGGCACGAATTCTTTCGGCCAAATCAGGTTCCTGGCAAGTCACCGCACCGGCATCGCCGAACGCGCCCAGATTTTTGGAAGGAAAAAACGAAAACCAGGAAGCGCGTCCCATGGCGCCCGCTTGTTGGCCCCCGTAAAAAGCTCCGATGGCTTGCGCTGAATCTTCAATAACGTCGAGTTCGAACCGGGCAGCCAATTGGTTGATGGCCGTCATATCGGCGCATTGCCCAAACAGATGCACCGGCAACAGACAGCGCACTTGATTGCCTCTCTCTGACCAGAGACTGCCGTTGCGATAACGCAATTGATTCAAAAGCCGTTCGACCGCCTGGGGATCGAGATTGAACGTCTCTGGATCGATATCCGCGAAAAGAATCTCGATCCCGAGCCGATGAAGGCAACCGGCCGTGGCGAAAAAAGTGAACGGCGTTGTCACTACGGCATCCCCCGCCCCCAATCCCATCGCCATCAGAAGCGCCAGTTGTCCATCGGTGCCGGAAGATACTCCGACGCAATGGGCTGCTCCCGTGTGTGCAGCCAGCTCGGTCTCGAAGCGTTCGACCTCCGGGCCGAGGATGAATTGTTGGCTACGGCAAAGACGCTGAACCTCTGGCTCGATCGAGTCCGCGAGATCGGCATACTGCCGGGTGAGATCGAGTAGCGGAACTCGCATAGAGGGGAGAAGGCACAGCCAGCGGGACGGCTTACTGCAGGAGTGCCATCACCGGTTCGGGGAATATGCCGATGACGAAGACCAGCACAGCCAACACCGTGATTGCGATCTTCGAAGGCATCGGTGTCACCACCGGCGAATCGTCATTCGGCGCTTGCCAATACATCGCCCGCACGACCTTGAGATAATAATAGAATCCACAAGCGGCAGAGAAGATCACGACACCGGACAGCACCCAAAGATGTTGAGAAAGCGTTGCTTTCAGCACGAGGAACTTTCCAAAAAAGCCTGCTGTGAGCGGAACGCCAGCTAAAGACATTGCGCTGATTAACATCATGCCAGCCAGGAACGGGCTTCGTTTCCCTAATCCATTGAAGTCGTTGAGATCATCCCCCTTGGTATGATTGGCCACCAGGATCATCACGAGGAACGCCAGCAAGGTCATAACCATGTAACCCACCAGATAGTAGGAAATAGCGACACCGGGGAAAATATTCTCAGCCGGACCATAAGCCGCAGCCAGCGCAGCGATCAGAAAACCGGCATGGGCAATACTGGAGTAAGCCATCAGGCGCTTGAAATTGCGCTGCGGCAGGGCAGCCAAGTTACCAAAAATCAGGGTCAACATCGCGAGGGCCACCAACACTGTTCCGACTTTCGGGCCGAGCGGCGAGTTGAGAAATGGTTCGATCACTCGCATCAAGACGACGAACCCAGCTGCTTTGGATCCGACAGAAAGGAAAGCGGTGATGGGCGTCGGCGCGCCTTGATACACATCCGGAACCCAAAATTGAAACGGCACCGCCGCCACCTTGAAACCAAGTCCCACCAAGACCAGTAACAATCCGAAAAGAGCCGCGGTTTCGTTGACTTCACCGGACTGCAGCCGGATTCCGATTTCAGCCAAATTCGTGTGCCCGGTCGCGCCATAGATCCAAGCGATTCCGTAAACCAGGAACCCGGTGGAGAGCGCTCCGAGAATCAGATACTTCACACCGGCTTCCAAAGAGCCAGCGCTCCGTCGAAGAAACGCCACCAACACATAAAAGGAGACCGTCACCAATTCGAGCGCGACGAAAATCATGATGAAATCCGTCGCCGACGCCATCCACATCATGCCGGCGCAAGCCAGGACCGGCAGTGAATAGAACTCACCTAGCCCGGCTTGATCATTCGAGCTCGGAATGAAGCGGCGAATCACCGGCGCGTAATCCATCGCCATGATGAGGACGAAGATGGTGGTCGCGAGCGCTATCCGTTTAAAGAATAGAGCCAGGGCATCCCCCGAATAGAGGCCACCGACCGCCGCAGGCCCTGTCGCTGGGGTGATGAAAAAAGTAATAATCAATACGACGCCCAGCGCCAAGATGCCGCCCCAAGCGAATTGGCTGCGGTCTCGGCCTCCGTAAAAACCTTCCACCACCAGCATGAATAAACCGACAGCCAAGACGGCGAACTCCAGAGAAATGGCCTGAATTTCAATATCAAACATGAGAGAAAAAAGTTAGCGAGATGCCACCATCGGAATTGGACGTTTCTCGGCAACGTCCTCTTGATTATCCGAAATGTTGAGGGTTTGCAGGATGAGTTGGGGGGCGAATCCAAAGACCAGCAGCGCCGTCACCAATCCGCCCACGGCATAACAGGTCCCTTTGGTGATGTCGGTTTTGACCCCACTCTTTTCCCCGGTGGGTCCGAAACAAATCGCCTTGTAAGCTCGCAACATATAAACGGCGGAAAACACCACGCCCAAGAGAGCCACCACCGTTGCCCACTGGAACAACCCAAAGCCCGAAGCGTCGAATTGTTCACCGAAAGCGCCGAAGAAAATCATCACCTCCCCCGCGAAGTTGGCGAATCCGGGTAGGCCGATCGAGGCGAAGATGGAGAAGCCCATTAGGAGGGTGAGTAAGGGCATCTGTTTCACTAAACCGCCTAACTCACTGTAAAGCGTGGTTCCAGCGTGCCGCCGCAATTCGCCGCACAAAGCAAATAACGCCGCAACCGATAAGCCATGAGCCAATATCAGTATCGCAGCGCCGCTGGTCGAGAGCGTATTAGCCGCGGCGACCCCGAGGAAAATATAACCCATATGCATCACACTCGAATAGCCGATCGTGAGGTCGAACTGCTTCTGGGCAATCGCAGCGAGGCCAATGAAGAAAAGGTTCCCGATCAGGAGAATCAAAAGGAGATTCGCACACGCCTCAGCCCCTTCTGGCAGCAGTGGCAGCGCCACACGTAACAAACCGTAGAGACCAAATTTTTTGAGAACGCCAGCATGCAACATGGCCGCCGGGGTTGGCGCGGCGCTGTAAGCCGAGGGCGCCCACGTATGGAACGGAAAGAGACTGACCAAAACACCGAAGCCGATGAGCAACACGAGGAAAATCCATTTCTGCATCTCGAACCCGATCGGGTTCGCATCAAGCATCGCCTTCATTTCAGCCATGTTGAATGTCACCGTCGGAAGTGCGGTCACCAACATGATCAAGCCGACAAGCAGGATCAGACTGCCGAGCCCCAAATAAATCGTCACTTTCCAGGCAGCACCCTGACGGTCACTGCCATGCCCCCAAATACCGATCAGCAGAAAGGTCGGGATGAGAGCCAGCTCGTGGAAAACAAAAAACCAGAAAAGATCCGTGGCAAGAAAGGCTCCATTCGCTCCGGCCGCGATGAAAAGCAGACAAGCATTGTAAATATGCGGACGATCTTTGACAGGGGCTTCAACAGCAAAAGCGGCCAACCCGACCAGCCATGTCAGTAACAACATGGTCAACGAAAGACCATCCACGCCGACTCCATAGCCGATCCCTTGGGAAGCGATCATGCTAACCTCGGTCGCGAACTGAATCCCGCCAGTCGCGCTGTCATAACCAAGGAACATCAGAATGGTGGCGAGCAGTCCGAATCCGGAGATCGCCAATCCTGTCAGCCGACCGGGGGCGCCAAACAAAATCGCCACCGCACCGATGATGGGAATGAAAAGAAGAAGATTGGGTAAGATAGCCACGAGAGAAAGTTAGTTGAACAACACGAAGTAAATGAAGAGGACCGCGCCGGCGCCGAAGAGGAAGGCGTAAGCCTGGAGATTGCCGACCTGGAGACAACGCAACACGAAGCCCGTGCCCCAGACCAGCCCGCCGAAGCCTTTCACGAACACCCCATCAATGATCCATCGATCGATGAAGCTCATGACCTTCGCCAACGCATCCTGAGTGTATCGAACGATGAGGCCGTAAAGTTCATCGAAGTAAAATTTGTTCTCCAATAACGGAATCCGAATCGGATCTTTCTTGGCTTTGAAGTAAAGGAGCGCAGCGCCGATGGTGCCAAGCAGAAAAGCCCCGATCGTCATCGGCAAAACAGCTTCGGCTCCTTCGTGATGATGAGGAATCGGTGCCTTCAAGGGACCTGCCACAATGCCGTAAGCAGAAAAAAGCGCAAAAAACGCGAGGATCATTGTTGGCACGACCATGACACGCGGGGCTTCGTGAGCTTCGGACCTTGCGTAGTCACTCTTAGGCGGTGCGATGAAGACGGTCAGGAAAAGGCGTGTGACGTAAAAAGCGGTAAAGATAGCCGCGACCAACCCAAACCAGAACAAATATATATTGTGGGTATACGCATTAGCCAAAATCGCGTCCTTACTCCAGAAACCGCTTGTTAATGGAGCGCCCATCAACGCCAGGGCACCGCAACCGAATGTCGCGAACGTGCCAACCATTTTGTTCCGCAACCCACCCATTTGCCACATGTCCTGTTCATGATGCATGGCATGGATCACCGAACCGGCGCCGAGGAAGAGAAGCGATTTGAAGAACGCGTGCGTATACAGATGGAAAATGGCGCCATCCTTATCGTGCAGTCCGACCGCCATCACCATGTACCCGAGTTGCGAAAGCGTGGAGTAAGCGAGCACCTTTTTGATGTCGTCCTGTTGCACCGCGACAATAGCCGCCCATAAACAGGTGATGCCGCCGACCCAGGCGATGACCAGCATGGTGGTCTCGCTGCTCACGAAGATGAAATCGGCCCGGGCCAACATATAAACACCGGCCGCAACCATCGTCGCCGCGTGGATCAAAGCCGACACTGGCGTCGGACCTTCCATCGCGTCGGGCAGCCAGACGTGCAGCGGCATCTGAGCCGATTTGCCGATCGCTCCGCAAAAGACCAGGATCCCTGCAGCGGTCAGGAAGACCGGATTCAAGGTCAACTCGGCAAGTTTCGCTTCCATGCCTTCGAAGGCGACCGTGCCTGTGGCAGCCCAGAGCATGAGAATGCCGAGCATGAACCCGAAATCGCCCAGTTTATTGAGGAGAAACGCTTTGTTAGCAGCGGCGGGGGGGGCCGGTTTAAGATACCAGTGGCCGATGAGGATGTAAGAACTCACGCCGACCAGCTCCCAGAAGATGAACATCATCACGAGGTTATTGGCGAGGACCAGCCCGAGCATCGAAAACATGAAGAGGGAAAGCCCGGCGTAATAGCGGGACTTCCCTTCGTCATCCTTCATATAGCCCAATGAATAGACGTGGACCAGCAACCCGATGAAGGTCACGACAAACAGCATCATCTTGGAGAGATCATCAATGATCGCTCCGAAAGCGACTTCGAGCCCAGGTACCGCGAGCCAGTTGAACCAAACCACTTCCCCTTCGAATCCGCCGAAGGTGATCGGCAATGTGCAAAGCAGGGAAAGACCGACCGCGCCGATCGAGACGTAACTGCAAAGTTCGCGGTGCCGCCCGCGAATAGCCGTAATGAACGCGGCGGCGGCCAGAGGAGCAAAAAGAAGAATCCAGGTCAGCACACTCATAATCAGAACTGCATCTTACTGATATCCTCGACATGCACCGTCTGTTTAGCACGAAACAGAGCCACGATAATCGCCAAACCAACCGCCACCTCGGCGGCAGCAACGGTGATGATGAAAAAGACCAACACTTGGGCGTTGTAATCGGGCACTCCCTCACCCACCCCGAACCGGGCGAAGGCGACTAGGGAGAGACTAGCGGCGGCCAGCATCATTTCCAAACACATGAAAATGATGATGAGGTTCCGCCGAAAAATGACACCAGCGAATCCCAGGGCAAATAGGAGTCCGCTTACGAGCAGATAATGATTCAGGGTTAAACTCATCGCAATTCGCGTTTACTCAAAACAATCACGCCGATGGTCGCGACCAACAGCAGGGTGCCGATTACTTGAAGCGGCAGGTTATAACTTTCGAAAAGTCGGAGACCGAATCCGACCACATCTTCTTCAGGCGCCATAATTTCCGGGAAGGGGTGGTTCCCTTGTTCGAACCGCCCGATCACCCCGATGATGCAACCGGAGAAGACCGCGAGCACCACAGCGCCTCCCACGAGCGGCGCCGCATTGATTTTACGCAGGCTCTCCTCCCGCAGGTCGAGCAGCATGATAATGAAGAGGAAAAGCACCATGACCGCCCCGGCGTAAACCAGAATCTGTATCACCCCGATGAAGTAAGCGTTCAGCAGGAAGAAAAGGCCTGCCAGACTAATGAAAGACATCACCAGACTCAATGCGCTGGAGACCGGATTGCGCAAGCAGACCACGGCAACACCGAACCCCAGCATCAGGGCGGAAAACAGCCAAAATAGAATGTCGGAGATCATGAAGGTGAAAACGAAATGAGACTAGAGCCGTTCAACCAAAGCGGCTGGCATCTGAAAAGGGAAATTCGGGGTGAGCGGTCAAAAAGATGAAGGGTCAGGTTAGCAGCGGTCGGAAGTTCGGGCTATTTCAATTTGTTCCATTTGAAGACCAAACCCTCTTTCACTCCGCCGAGTTCGTAAAGTTTCTCTTTATCATGCACCATATCCTCTCGGGTAAGGCCGGTGATCGCGTAATCTTTGCGGAGGAAGATCGCTTGCTCGGGGCAAACCTCTTCGCATAGGCCGCAGTAAATGCAGCGAATCATATCAATATCGAATTCGTCAGGGTATTTCTCGACTTTAGCCCACTTTGATTCTTCGGGAAGTTCGCCCGGCACGATGCGAATGGCTCTCGGAGGGCAGATGAATTCGCAGAGCTGGCAAGCAACACATCGTTCCCGGTCGTGCTCGTCTTTCACCAAGGTCGGAGCGCCGCGGTAATATTCGGGCAGATGACTATCCCATTTCTGTTCGGGATATTGCATGGTGACCTTGGTCTTCCCTCGCAAAGAATTGAAAAAGTGGCCGAACGTGATGAATAGACCTTTGACGATTGCCGGCAAATACAACTTTTCGGCGATCGTCAGATTGGGACGTGGAACGGTAATTGCCATGATGAGATGGGGGTTGAAAAGTTAGCTAATAGGAAGCGCCAGGATAACGGCAGTAACGATGATGTTGATGAGGGCGATTTCGAAAAACCAAACCCAGCCAAGTTTCATGAGTTGGTCGTACCGGAAACGAGGCAGCGACCAACGCACCCAGATAAAGAGGAAGAGCAACGCGACGAGCTTGATGAAGAAGGTCAAAATATTAATGACACCCCAGAAAAAGCCGCTATCGCCTGAAGGCACACCCGGCAGACTCCAACCACCGAGGAAAAGGGTCACAATGGCAGCGGAACCGGTGATCATCGCGGCGTATTCACCCAGAAAATAGAGGGCGAATTTCATGGAGGAATATTCGGTATGATAACCACCCACGAGTTCGGTCTCCGATTCCGGCAGATCGAATGGCAACCGGTTGGTTTCGGCAAAAATGGCAACCGTAAAAATTACGAACGAAATCAGCATCGGGATGGTGAGCAGCCAACGCTGGAGCGACCCGACGCCATCCCCCCACAACGGCAACACGAGCCAACCATTTTGCCATTGGAAATTAACAATCTCCGACAGATTCAGGGTGCCCATGAAAAGAAAGACTGGGACGACGCTGAGGCCGAGCGCTAACTCGTAAGAAATCATCTGGGCACTTGAACGGACCCCTCCCAGAAACGGGTATTTCGAATTGGAAGCCCAACCGCCGAGAACGATGCCGTAAACGCCGAGTGACGAGACGGCGAAAATGAAAAGAACTCCAATATCGACATTGGCGATCACCATCGGGATCGGGCTGGTGTCGAGTTCCCAACCCGTCGCATTGGCCAGCGGTCCCAGCAGCCAACCGAGATCAAGTGTGCTGCCGAAAGGAATGACCGCGATCATGGTTATCGCGGGGATCATCGCTAAGGCCGGCGCCAACCAATAATAGAACTTATTAACGTGCCCAGGCGTAAAATCCTCTTTCAAGAGGAACTTGACCGCATCCGCAATCGGCTGGAGCAGCCCTTGCGGCCCAACTCGGTTGGGGCCGAGCCGGTCCTGAATCATCGCGCTCACCCGGCGCTCGGCGTAGACCGTGTAAGAGACGATCGGCAGAAGCGCCGCGAAGATAATCGCGAGGATCTTGATCAGGCTGATAACGACAAACTGTACGGTGGCGGCGTCCATGGAAGGTTACGACAATTTGAGAGGCTGACCTTGATCGCCGATTTTGGCGAGACTCAGGCCGTTGAATGGTTTGATTTCGGCCGCCATTTGTTTAAATAATTCTTCGACAGTGTAAATACCGTTCTGACCCGTAATCGCCATGATGAGGTCGCGCAGGATCTCCCAATCCAACTTGGCGGCCCCTGGCGGACGAATAGCGGGGCTGAGACGCTGAAGACGGCCTTGACCATTGATCATGGACCCCCGTTTCTCGGCGAATCCTGCGGAGGGTAACACCACATGGGCGGATTCAGTTCCGGTGTTCGGCAGAATATTGAGGCAGATCAGACCAGCGAGTTTCTTCAATGCTTCCGGTTTGATTCCAGCCTCGACAGGATCTTCATTGATGCAGATCAAGACTTTGGCCGTCCCGCCGTTGACTTTTTCAGCGAGGACCGGGGTATGCGAGCCGGGCGTTTCACCGGTGAGTTTAAACAGTTGAGCGCCTTTGGTATTTGGATTGCGATCGGCAGACACCAGAATTCCGTCGGCTTCCCCTTCACGGGTAATAATGTCGACCACTTTGGTGTCGAGCGCTTCAATGAGCCGTTTGACCAGGAACATCTCCTCATTGGTTGAACGGGCGGAGGCAAGGACGGCGACCTGATCGCCGGAATATTTTTTCAAAAGCTGACCGGCTTGATCGAGGGCATCTGGCCAGGAAGCCTCTTGTTGCGCTTTACCCGAGCGGACCAACGGTTTGGTGAGCCGGTCTTCGCGATGTAAATAATGAAAGTTGAGACGCCCATGGTCACACATCCAACAGTCATTGACCTCGTCGTTTTCACGAGGGGTCTGCCGGTAGATGGCGTTTTCGCGGGTGCCGATGACGGTATTGCACCCCGTGGCGCAGCTCGTGCAGATGCTCTTGGTTTCTTTCAGGAACCAGACCCGCATTTTAAATCGAAAATCGTTGCTCGTGAGAGCACCGACCGGGCAGATGTCGACCGTGTTCAGGGAGTAATTGTTCTCCAACTGCTTGCCGGGATGACAGGTGAGTGTGGAGTGACTGCCGCGATCGACGAATCCGAGCACGTCGTCCTTAGCGATCTCTTTCGAGAAGCGAATGCATCGAGAACAGAGAATACAACGCTCGTCGTCGAGAGTGATGCGAGGTCCGAGTTCGACCCGTTTAGGCTTTTTAACTTTTTCTTCGTCGAACCGTGAGCTGGCGGTGCCGTATTCGACGCTGAATTCCTGCAACCGACATTCCCCTGCCTGGTCGCAGATCGGGCAATCGAGCGGGTGGTTGATAAGAAGAAATTCCATCACGCCGTGACGGCATTCCTGGACCATCGGCGACTCGGTGCGCACCCCCATGCCATTGACGACATTTTGCGCGCAGGAAATTTGCGGCCGTGGGATCCAGGAGATCACCGCGCGACCATCTTCATCCTTCGGCACTTCGCCGTCCGGCCCCGGGCGCGAAGGCATGCCGAGCTCGATCAGACACATCCGGCAGTTGCCGGGTGAGGAGAGTTTGGGGTGATAACAATAATGGGGAATGAATTTGCCCGCTCTCTTGCAGGCCTCGATCACGCGAGTGCCCTCGGGCACCTTGATCCATTCACCATCGATTTGGACTTCGACCATTTTCACCTCTTCAGGGGCGGCTGTTTGCGTCTCTGTGCTCATGCTGAATTATCTTCGATTTGGATGGGGAACTCCGGGCAGAGTCCCGAGTGCGAAATTAGCCCGTCCGGACTGAAAAATTCGTGGCGTCCGTTTTCGTGACAGAACCAGTGCCGGATTCAGGAGACTCTGTCCATAACGGTTCGGCTCGATCATGTAAGGCAGATCGTGGAGCGAAGGAGCGCCGCAAATTTCTTTCCAGGTCATCATGCTCCTTTGGTTGCCACTCCTTCCATCGCGACTTCGCGAAAAGTCGGTTCGTGATGACCTTCTGTTTTGTGTTCATCGAGCGCCTTGCCGGCCTGTTCGAATTCTTCACGGAATTTTAGCACAAAACTCTGAGTCGGCCAGGCGCAGGCTTCTCCGAAGGCGCAGATCGTTTTGCCAGCGATGTTATCGGCGACCGATTTCAAGGTGTCGGTGTCATGTTCGGCCCCGTGACCCGATGCCATGCGGGCGGTGATTTTCTTCATCCAAAGTGACCCCTCCCGGCAAGGCGTGCATTGGCCGCAGCTTTCGTGCGCGTAGAATTCGTTAATATTGGCAAGCGTCTCGACCATGTTGCGCGAGTCATCCATGACGATGATCCCGCCCGAACCAGCCATCGATCCGACGGCAGCTAGTGTATCGAAGTCGAGCAGGATGTCTTCGATGCCGATCTCTTCTTCCACCATCTCACCCTGATCATTTTTCTTTTTGATCTTATACTTTTCATCGGCGCGCAACACCTTGGCGGAGCTGCCACCCGGAATGATTGCTTTCAATTTGCGCCCTTCTTTCAAACCGCCGCAGAGATCGTGTAGGAGTTCGCCCATGGTGATGGCGCCCACTTCGATTTCGAAATTGCCCGGCTTCTGCACATCGCCGCTGACGCAGACGACCCGGGTGCCGGTATTGTTCGGCCGACCGATCTTGGCGTATTCCTCACCGCCCATGCGAATGATATGCTTTACGTGGCAGAGGGTCTCGACGTTATTGACGATGGTCGGACTCATGTAGAGACCGAGCGCCGCCGGAAAGTAAGGCGGTTTGATGCGGGGATAAGGCCGTTTACCTTCCAACGATTCGATGAGACCGGTTTCTTCCCCGCAAATGTAAGCGCCGGCACCGCGATGCACATAGATTTCGCAATCGAACCCGGAACCGAGGATGTTTTTGCCCAGAAAATTCTTTTCACGCGCTTCTTCCAGAGCTTTCTCCAGAATTTTGGCGCCTTCGGGGAATTCGCCACGAATGTAGATGTAAGCGAGCTTCGCGTTGACGGCGTAGCAGGAGATAATCATGCCCTCCAGCAACTGGTGAGGGTCCTGATGAATGATGTATCGATCCTTGAACGTGCCCGGTTCGGATTCGTCCGCATTGCAGACGAGGTAAACCGGTTTCTTGTTATCCGGCCGGATGAAACTCCATTTCACGCCAGCAGGAAAACCGGCGCCCCCACGACCGCGCACCCCGGCGGTTTTGACCTGGGCGGTAATGTCGCCCGGCTTCATTTGCATCGCTTTTTTCAGCTCATCATAGCCGCCATGTTTCAGGTAGCAATCGATGTCGTTGGAGTAGTTATCCTTCGATAGGTTATCGAAAAGAATCCGGCGTTCTTTCGGGTGCGGAGGTTTGGGAAGAGGCGCGACGTTGCTCATGATTGTTCCTCGTATTTGGCCAGAACTTCGCCAGCATTTTCTGGGGTAACCGCTTCGTGGAAATCGTCGTTAATCATGCAGACCGGCCCCGTGCCGCAGGAGGCGAGGCATTCGACAAATTCGATGCTCCAACGCCCGTCCGGGCTGACCGTGATCGGATCGGCGTGGGGCGGATGGTCCGGACGATCGATGCCGGTCATCTCGCAAAGTTTATCCATCAACTGGTAGCCACCCGCCATCGCGCACGAGAGGGTGCGGCAGACTCGGATATGCAGTTTCCCAACCGGTTTCTGCCGGAACATCGGGTAGAAGGTGACCAGTTCGAGGACGTTGATCGGCTCGAGCTCGAGTTTTTTGGCGATCCACTCGATGGCAAACGGCGAGATGTAACCGAACCGCTCTTGCCAATGATGTAAGAGCGGCAAGGAGGCGCTTCGTTTTGAAACCGGGTATCGGGTGATGATCTCGTCGGCTTTCTGGTCGAAATCGGCGGGGACGTCCATGGGTTAATCAGTAAAGCTGGCTTTTTTGGTGGTGAGCTTGTTGTTAAAGAAGGTGAGCTCGATCCGGTTGTTCTTCTCGTCGGCATAACGATAGGAAGCCGTGGCCACCATCGGGATGTCCGCTCGTTTCACCTCGGTCGGTTCACCGAGGATCGCTTGCACGTCGTCTGTCGTCATTCCTTCTTTCAATTGATTAAAATTTTCCTGGGTGACCCGGCTTGTTTCCGCTTCTTCGGCGCAACCGGTCAGTCCAATGAGAATCGCGAGCAGGCAGCCGATAAGCGAGCGGGTCGTCATGAGAGTTCACCGGTCGCATTCGCCCATCACGAAGTCGAGACTTCCCAGAGTTGCCACCACATCACTCAGCATCCCGCCTGGCAATACTTTTGGGAGGATGCTCAAATTCACAAAGGAGGGTGCCCGGATTTTTAACCGGTAAGGAACCCCGCCCCCTTTACTGCAGATGTAAAAACCGAGTTCGCCTTTCGGGTTCTCGGCGCCGAAATAGATTTCACCTGGAGGCGCGTCGATGCCGGTGGTGGAGACGATGAAATGGTGGATGAGTTCCTCCATTTTCGTGAGGACCTCGACTTTGCCCGGTAAGGTGTTCTTGCCGTCAGCGATATTGACCGGGCCATCGGGTAGTTTAGCAATGACTTGCTCCAGAATCCGGACGCTCTGGCGCATCTCCTCAATCCGCACGAGATACCGGTCATAAGCGTCGCCAACCGAGCCGACCGGAACATCGAAATCATAATTTTCATACCCGAGATACGGATGTTTTTTCCTCAAATCATGTTCGACCCCTGAACCACGGAGATTGGGGCCGGAAAGGCCGTAAGCCACCGCATCTTCACGGGAGATCACGCCGACATCCTTGGTTCGATCGACCCAGATCCGGTTGCGGGAAAGCATCTTGTCGATCTCGTTGATCTGCGGAAGCACTTCTTTGCAGAATTTCTGGACCGCCTCGGTGAATCCCTCCGGAAGATCGCGGATCTGGCCACCAACCCGCGTGTAAGAGGTGGTGAACCGGGCGCCAGTCAAGAGTTCCGTCAGGTTATAAATCTTTTCGCGTTCCGTGAAAGTATAGAGAAACACCGTGAAGGCGCCGGTATCCATCGCGAAGGCGCCGAGCCCGAGCAAATGCGCGGAAATCCGAGCCAATTCGCAACAAATCACGCGAATGGCCTGGCCGCGCGGCGGTAATTCCCAGCCCATAAGCTTTTCGACCGCCATGGCATAAGCGACGTTGTTGGCGAGAGGCGCGAGATAATCCAACCGGTCCGTGTAAGGGACGAACTGGTTGTATTGCATATTCTCCGCGATCTTTTCATCGCCGCGATGGAGATAGCCCACATCGGGGATGGCGCTCGTGATGACTTCCCCATCGAGTTCCAGCTTGACCCGAAGGACCCCGTGGGTGGCGGGATGGGACGGCCCCATGTTGATGATGGTCTTTTCGCCGACCAGATCGTCCGTCGGCTGCTCGCGCATGGCGTCCGCCGCTTCAGAAGCTTTGGCGAGTGTGTCGGGCGCCTCGAATGTGTGGGTGGTTGGCTCAGCCATGGGTCATTGACGATGAAATTGCACCGGTTGATGGCGCTTTGTCCGTCACCTGTGATTAAAACCCGCACGAAATAGGGAGCAAGTGAATTTGTGAAATTTTTCACAAGCAGGCGTCACGAGCCCCGCGTTCGACCGGACCGTTGACCCGCTCTGACACGCAGAATGTGTCCGGCGACGGGCCGAGATGGGCTCACAAATCCGGTTGCAAACCGAGCCTGCTCTGCTAGCCTCTTCTTCTTTCAGCGCGATTAGCTCAGCGGTAGAGCGCTTGCTTCACACGCAAGAAGTCACTGGTTCGAACCCAGTATCGCGCAGATGACTTCATGGGCTTAACGAGTTAACTGATGAGTCGGTCCGAGATCTCTGCCACTGACGGGACGATTGCGTCGGGTCCAGGCAGACGATCGATGAGAGACATCCTGATACGTCCTCCGAGGAGGCACAACTCGCTATTGATGACATAAACCACCTGAAACAGAAGAAGTTATCATCATTTATGACTTGTCACCACCCTGGTCCCTCTTTACTGCTTCACAGTTGGAAGGGTTCATCGAACTGGTGCGAATTGTGCTTGTATGGCTTCGTCCTTTGACCTTCTCCATCCTGTCGTGGCTAAGATTTTCTTAAGGTGAATGCTCCCATCATCCAGAATGTGGATCGAAAAGACCGTTCAAGCGGGCTTTTCCCTTTGGTGGCGCTCTGGTTCATTCTCACAGTTGCGACTGCGTATTTTTCTACCGCCCTGGTCCAGTATACCAGTCAGCTGATTTTCACGGGCACTCTGCTGGCTATCGCCGCTGTCCTTCGGATTCAGCCGGATAATCGACTCTTCCGGGTCAGTTTTCTCCTCATTTCCACCTTTATCGTGATGCGCTACTTTTTCTGGCGCACCCTTTACACGGTCGAATTCACCGGGTGGGACAGCTGGACCAACATCGCCAGCTTTGCCTGCGCGCTGATCCTTTACTTTGCCGAAGTTTACGGGATCATGATTTTCATGTTGGGCCAGTTTGTGAATATCTGGCCAATCGATCGCAAACCAGCGCCACTCCCACCGGAAGAGGAGATGCCCACGGTCGATGTCTACATCCCGACTTACAATGAATCCCCGGAAATCTTGGAAGTCACGGTCATGGCCTCCATCCAAATGCGGTATCCCAAGGATAAATTGCGGGTCTACATCTGTGACGATGGGGGAACGGACCAGAAATGTGAGTCGACCGACCCGAAAGTTGCGGAGGAAGCTAAGCTACGCAAAGAGACTCTGACCGTATTGGCTGATGAGTTGGGCGTCTCTTATCTGACTCGAAGCAAGAACCTGCATGCCAAAGCCGGAAACTTAAACGAGGCCTTTCACAAAACCACCGGCGATCTGGTCGTCATTTTCGACGCGGACCATGTGCCGACGGAAGATTTTCTGGAGAAAACGGTCGGACTATTCCATGAAGATCCCAAGCTGTTTCTGGTGCAAACGCCGCACTTTTTCGTGAACCCCGATCCGATCGAAAAGAATCTGGAGACGTTTTATCAGATGCCGAGCGAGAACGAGATGTTTTACCGTGTCGTCCAGAGAGGGCTCGACTTTTGGAACAGCTCTTTCTTTTGCGGTTCAGGAGCGGTGATGCGGCGGCGCTGCTTGATGCTGACGAACGGGTTATCAGGCGACACGATCACGGAGGATGCCGAGACGGCATTGACCCTGCATAGCAAAGGGTTTAACAGCGCTTACATTTCCACGCCACTGCTCTCGGGACTTTCTCCAGAGACGATGAGCGCCTTCATCGGCCAACGAATCCGTTGGGCGACCGGGATGGTGCAGATCTTTCTTCTGAAATGTCCGCTCTTTCTCAAAGGCCTCTCTTTTCCGCAACGACTCTGCTATTTCAATAGCTGCTTTTTCTGGTTCTTTCCCCTGGCTCGGATCGTTTATCTGCTGGCGCCGGTCGCTTTTTTGTTTTTCGGACTCAAAATTTACGCCGCGAACTGGCAGACATTTCTTTCTTATGTCGCTCCTTACTTATTCGCGGTGTTTACCGTCTCGCACTACCTTTACGGGAAAGTCCGTTGGGCGTTCGTTTCGGAACTCTACGAACTGATCCAGTCCGTTTACACCTTGCCAGCGATTATCTCGACCTTTCTGAACCCGCGAAAGCCCCAGTTCAAAGTAACGGCCAAAGGCGAAGTCCTCGATCGCGACTTCATTTCCCCCCTGATCCCGCCTTTTTACATTCTCGCAGGAATCAATCTCGCTTGTGTCGTCGCCGGGTTCTCACGATTGACCGTATTGGGCGAGGATTCTTATCCAGTCTTAATTACGCTTTTTTGGAGTCTCCTGAATTCGGTTCTACTCCTGGCGAGCCTTGGGGCCATGTTCGAACGGCGCCAGCGACGGGCAGCCCCACGAATGCCGTCCAACATTAATGCCCGTGTGCTGGTCACCGATGGCGTTTATCCCTGCCGCATTACCGACCTATCGTTGGGCGGCGTGAAGCTGGCCTTCAAAGGCACCTCTGAAGCCGTATTTCGCGATTCGGACCGGGCATTGCTGGAAGTGGAGATGGCCGGTGCAAAACGTCCCGCCAAGCTTCATCTGCTCCTGCGTAACATCCGAACCAGCGATATGGGGGATGAACTCAATATCGGAGGCCAGTTCGACCATAAATCGCTCGAGGAACGAAAAATGAAGGTCCGGCTCGTGACTGGCAGCAGCATGCGATGGATGGAATTCCAAAAACGCCGTGAATCCCGATTGGGCGTGATCGGCAGCTTCGCGGCCTTGAGTTATATCGGGCTGAAACACTCCTTATTGCTGCTGACCCAATTGGCTACGGACAGTGGCAGCCACCTTAGCGGACGTTCTCGCCGAATCGAAACTCAATCGATGGACATCTGATGAGCGACCTATTGATCTCTTGCAAGACCCTCATAAAACCCGGCCTCGCGCTGGTCTGGATGACGCTTGCCCTGCCGCTTTCGGCTCAGATCAATTACCCACGCGCCGGCGAGTTGCCGAGCAGCCAGAACACGCCGGTCGATCCATCGTCGGAGGCATTGCGCTCCCGCTTCGTTGCGCCTGCCGCCGCCACGCCGGCCGCGACACCGTTGCTGCAGCAAAACGCCCCGGCACCCGGAGCCGAGCCAATCCAGGAAGCCGAGTCGCCGCCCGAAACTGGCCAAGGCCAAATCTTATTTCAATCCCGCACCCCTGCCCCATCTCCCAGCGCGGCCGCTTCCACCCCGCCACCTCCTTCGAGGCCGGTGCCGACACCGACTCCTGTTCCGTTGGCCGAACCTGAAGAACCGACGCCCCAACCGGCTCAACCAGCTCCCACTTCGGATTGGCGTGGGTCGGAACCGAGCGCGACAGTCTCGCCAGATCCGGCCACGATCAGTTCCGCATCCGAGCCGCCACCCACTCCGGTGCCTCTCGCGCCACCTCCTGATGCGCCCCCGGCATCGTCTCCCGGTTCGACCCCGGGCCGCTCGCGGTTCGTCGCTCCGGCGACAAGTCCGCCAGCGACCGTTACTCCGGCATCTCCTCCAATCGCGTCGACCCCCACATCACCCACCCCCCCTCGCACCAGCCAGCGCCCCTCAGTCCAACCGGTCGAGCCCGTTTCCACCTCCACGCCGACTCGCACCACCACCGCGACCCAAGGCGCCGCGAGTCTCATCGACTCTCGAATACCGCCAAACCGGGAAACCACGGATCCGCTCGACCGGCCGGTCACGGCCAACATGGTTGCCGATACTTCGTTGACCCTTCAAAACCTTAAGAGCCTCATCGCCCCGACTGGGAAAGAACCGCTTCCCCTGCACATCGTTTTTCCATCGACCGGCGCTGGCACCCTCAATGATGTGCAGTTGGCACAAGGGGCTGCGGCTGCTCAGGGGATCGCTCTGCGATGTGGTTACGACGCGTTAACGGTTTCGCATGGTGGCCAGGTTCGCGCCGATGCTTTCAATATCATGATCGGCTCGAGTTACGATCTCCAGAGTTATCTGCTGCCCTCCGAACAACGCCAAATCAATCACAGCTTCATGGCCCTGCGACGGCTGGTTGGCGCTCCGGGCTATTTACTCCTTCTGACCGGCGTCGATATGGCCGCTGTGAGCGATGCCATTTTGGCACTCGGTTTTGTCCGGTCCGATCTTCCCGAGGCCAGCACGGCAGCCATCGCCCAAGTAATCATTCCCACGAATCCTCCCTTCATCCGGCGTGAACCCTTACAGGCCGGACAATCCTATACCTTCGGAGATTTAGAAAAAACCAACAACCCCGTCATTCTAGCACCGGACGGCGGGCTGCTCGTCAACGCCTTTCTACCTGGGTATGTCGCCGTCGTGCCTGACCGTGAAGTTTCCGTTAATGTGCATTTCGCGATGCGGACGCAAGCCTTCACCGGAGCAAACACCCTGGTCTTTCTTTTGAACGGAAAGGAAGTTGGCAGAGCTAAATCCGGCGATGTCGCCCCCTCCCCGCTGGGTGGCAGTGAGACCACCTTCACCTTACCGCTGGAAGGCTTCGCGCCCGGCCGGAATATCCTGCACTTCACCACGGCCGGGGCGGCGGATTCGGACGGCCGCATGCGGGTCGGACCGGAAGATCTTCGGGTTTATGCCGACTCCATGATCATCATGCCTGACGTCGAGGAGCTGGTTGCCTTGCCGAATCTCGAGGTCACGGCTCGCACCTTCTTTCCTTTCATCGGCCAACCGGATGGCTCGCAAGTGGCCTTCATGCTGACGGACCGTTCAACCGCCACGGTCAATGCCGCATGGACCCTGATGGCTCGCCTTGCCCAGATGTCGAACACCTTCTTTTACGCCTCCGAGATCGGAACCAACATCGATCCGACCGATCGCAATGTGGTCGTCGTCGGACGTTACAACGGCATCCCGAAGCCGCTCCAAGACCTGCTGCAACTCAGCGCTTTCGACTACCAATCGCTTACCGAAGAAGATATTTCCCTGAATGAAGCGGTTCGCGGCACCAACCTTCGCATCGTCCTCGAAACCGCCTGGCATCGCCTGCTCCATGGTGAACCGGAAAAAACTCTGGAAGATGCCCAGCTCAACCGCCGTTTTGCCGGTTCGAACATCCCGGAATATCTCTATTTCAGCTGCATCCCTCCTGATGAGGAAAAGGATCGAGCGAGCTGGGCTTTGATTCTCACGGCGTTCACAACCCAACAATTGGAAGCCGGCACCAACCTGCTCGTCCAACCAGACGTCTGGCTCGATCTCCGCGGGACGATCTCCCGGCTAGGTGAAAATGCGCAGAGTCTGCAAAACTTCATTCCCAGCGAAGCAAAATTCATCGATGCCAATTATAATTTCGTTGAAATGCCAACCGGCGCCCGGATGAATTTGCGCGTTTGGTGGATCGGCAGCTCCATTCTCCTGTTATTAATGATTATCATTACCATCCGATTGCTGCAGCGGATCGAAAAGACCGCTCACCCCCGGTTGCATTCCCGATGAACCTCTTGCCGCTTCTCACTTCCCCTCGACCCATTGCCGGAATCCTCGTCGGTTGCACGCTCAGCCTCGCCGGTTGCTCGGACAATCCGACACAGGAAACCCCTGAGACAGACCCGGAATCGACTCCGGCCCAAAGTGTTGACGCCGAGGGCACTTCTCTCCGGATGACCAGGGCCACGCCTGCCGCCACGCCAACCCCGGCACCGACTCCCGACCCCAAAGTGGTGAACTGGAACTTTTTCGTGAAGCATTTCATCAATAACGGCCGAGTCATTGATACGGGCAACGGAGGGATCAGTCATTCCGAAGGGCAGGGATACGGCATGCTGATCGCCGAGGCTCGTGATGACCGTGCCGTATTCGATGATCTCTGGGAGTGGACCAAAGCGAATCTCGGGAAACGCGACGATCGCCTTTTCTGTTGGAAATGGGCGCCTAACGACACCGGCGATGGCGGTTCGGTCACCGACTCGAACAACGCCACCGATGGCGATATGCTGATTGCCTGGGCGCTCCTGCGCGGCGCGGAACGTTGGCAGGCTCCTGAATATGTCCAAGCGGCCGAAGGCATCCTCGAAGACGTTTTGAAATTATGTACATTGGAACACGCAAACCGTCTCCTGCTGCTGCCGGGGGTCGAAGGGTTCGTCAAAGAAGACGTCGTCATCGTCAATCTCAGCTATTGGATTTATCCGGCTATCCGGGATTTTTATGCCCACAGCCAAGATGACCGTTGGGAGCAATTGATGGATGTCGGGTTGGAATTTGCCCGAATCGCGAAATTCTCCAAATACCAACTGCCACCCGATTGGCTCGCAGTTCATCCGCGCGGCCTCGACATCGCGTCGGGTTGGCAGCCCGATTATGGGTATAACGCGGTCCGCGTGCCGTTACACCTGCTTTGGGCTGGCGTGTTAGACGAGCGTTATATCCGGTCCTACCGCTTACTCGCCGAGGCCGTGCCAAACCTGTCATCCCTGCCTGCCACGGTTGACCTGGTGACTGGAGCGTTTGGAGAAAGTTCGGCGCTTCCGGGTATGGCCGCGATCTACCGGTTGGTGCAAAATCCGATCCAATTCCGAGGGGAAGCCGCCCCCTACCCGGGCCCGATGGAGCAGGAAGCCTACTTCTCCGTGAGTCTAGGCTTGCTTTGCAACATTGCGTCGGAGGAAGAAAAGAAGTATCCACCTCCCACAGAAGCTGAAACGCCATAACCGAGCGCCCAATCTTGCCCAACACCCCACATCCCAGACCCATCCCACACCGACATAGCCGGACCAAGCGGTTTGCCCAAATGGGCTGCTGGGCAGTTGTCTTCTTCTTTGTTTGCCAAATCCTAGTCGTGGCCCCTGGCCAGGCCCAGACCGGGGCCGGTGAGAGCTATCTCTTTCGCCCCTCGGACGCCACCAGCGACCAGGCCCCCATGGATACACCGCCCACCTACGATAGCCCGGGCGGTTTCGATTCCGGACCTCGCCCCAATTTCCTCCCGCCTTCCCAGCCAGCGACTCCAACCCCCCCGGCTTATGGCTATGGGACCCCACCGCCGCTGAACGTTTATCAGCAACCTTCACCCTATCAGGTCCCTCCCCAGGGCACCCCCTACCAGCAGGCCACCCCATACGGTCAGCAACCAGGCTATCCACCCCAACAGTATTATCCCCCCCAACAACAACAGGCGCCTCAACAGCCACAGCAACAGCAAGCTCCCTCCACCATTACAACCCAAGTCGAACTGCCCCGGCCGCAACCTGTCGTCGATAGCAGCCCCCTCCCCGTCCCTGTCTCGCCCAATACTCCCGCCATCATCTTCGAAGAAGAACAGAGCGGGGTGCCCGAAACCGTCGTCTCTGAACCAGAAGAACAAATCATCGAAGAACCGCCCTTCGATCCCGGGGCTCTTTTGCAGCAAAAAAAATATGGCGAACTTCAGCCATTCATCCAGCAAACGAGAAATAGCGCCCTCGCCGCCGCTGTGGGATGGTCGATGTATAACGATGGCCAATTTGATGGCGCCTCTCGCAATTTCGAACGCGCCATCGAATTCAACGATAATGATCTGGAAGCCGCTTACGGTCTCGCCCTCTCGCTCTTTAAACTCGGCCGTTACAACCAGGCCGAAGCCGTCGCTCGCTGGCGTATTGCGGAATACCCGCAAATGAAAGATTTGATGGGTGACATTCTCACCGCTCGAGCAGTGGCCAGTTACGAGGCCAAACAATATTTGAAAAGCAGGGCTTACCTGGAGGAAGTCTCCAATTACCGTAAGCTGACCCGAGATGAAGAGTTAATGCAGGCGTGGAACTATTTTCACACCAATGATCTGAACAAAGCGGGTGAACGCTTTTCCACGCTCTACGCCCAGCGACAAGACAAATTCGCCGCCGCCGGCGTTTATGCCGCTTACGCGAAACAACAGGATTGGCGACGGATCCAGCAACTCTCATCCGAATACGGCGGCCCCATCGCGGTGATGTATCGCGATTATCAAAGCGAGCAATATTATAACCGGAAACTATACGCCAACGCTTACGCCACCGCCCCGCAGCAATATCCCGATCTGCGCAACATCGACTCGCCTTACGTTGATGCCCGCGTGAACTATCGTTATAAAACGGGCGATTCCGGCCTCAGCCGGCTTCAGGAAGTGCGAGGCGAATTCACGACCGCCATTTATGAAGATGGCATCAACAAATTCGGATTCGAGATGGGCGTCGGATATCTTGATAGCGGTTCGCTCCCGGCCTTTTCTCTCGTCGGCCTCGTGCCGTTGCCCGGCACCTTCAACATTCCTTTCCCCGGGTTCGCTCCCTACCTGTTCAAGCCGACGACGACCGTCGGACCCATCGCCGATTTCCGGATCACCTACGAGCGGGAAGGGTTTTGGACCCCGTTCATCGAGCTTGGCATCAGTCCGGCCGGCGGTGAGATCGCGCCCACCCTTGTGGGCAACGCCGGCGTCCGAGTCCGAGCAGATTGGGGCAATTGGTCCGCGGAAGTCTATCGCGAATCGGTGAAGGAATCGATCCTCAGTTACGTTGGTATCCGCGATCCTTATTTCGGCGAACGCTTCGGTCGCGTCACCGAGAGCGGTTTCCGGGCGACCCTATTCCGCCCGTTCCCTTATGACTTCAGCTTCTTCGGCGCGATGCAATTCGGCTATCTGGAAGGTCAGAACGTCGAGCAGAACGACCATGTGCGTCTGACACTAGCCTTGAATCGTGAATTCGAACATCCCGACTTCGAGTATCTTGTGGTGGGTCCCGCCATCAGTTACGAGCATTACGACAAAAACCTCAGCTTTTTCACTTATGGACAGGGCGGCTATTTCAGTCCCGATTACCTCTTACAAGGGTTGATTCAAGGCCAGTTCATGACGACCGAAGGCGAGGAATATCTCGCGCAAGGCAATCTCGGGTTCGGCCTGCAGACTTACCGGCAGGAAGCTTCCCCCTTCTTTCCTCTCACTGGATCAACCGCCACCTTCGAAGAGGATGAGGCAACGACCTTCATCTTCTTAGCCAACGTCGGCGGCCTCATGAAGCTGAATGAACATTGGGCACTGGGCGGCAGCGCTGGTTACAACCGCACCGCCAACTATGGCGAGTTCAGCGCTAACGTCTATTTGAAGTATTTCTTCCTGCCTCGCGGCGGACTTTTCGCGTTCGACATGTTCGAATTCTGACTCTTACCGGCTATTCGCTGGTCTCTAACATGAGCGCCCCCCTTACATCCGACACCGACACCCGCGGCGCCTCTGTCCTGGTGGTGGAAGATCAGGCCGAAGTCCGAGTCTTGCTCAATCAGCTGTTGACCCGGATGGAATGTCAGGTCTTCGAAGCGCCCGATGGCGACACCGCCGCAGAGATGGTGCGCGAGCAGGCCTTCGATTTGATCCTGCTCGATCTTACCCTCCCCGACACGAATGGCATGGTGGTCTTCGATCTCATTCGCGCGTATCCCCACCTGCGCAACACGCCTGTCGTCTTTTTAACTGGCGAAAACGCTGCCCCCGTCAAAGCCCGCGCTTACGAACAGGGCGCCGCCGATTACATCACCAAACCATTCAGTCTGGTAGAGCTCCAAGCTCGGCTCAAAGCCCATATCCGGCAGAAACGCGAGCACGACCAGGAAAGGACCGACGCCGAACAGGTCGCATCGAAGGCCTTCCATGCGCAACAAGCCGCCGAGCGCCGTTTCACCTCCCTCGTCCAGAATTCTTTCGATCTCATCTGCGAACTCGACCCGAATTTGCTCGTGGAATATGCCAGCCCCAACCACCGCGATGTCCTCGGGCTCGATCAAGTGGAACTCAATAAGGAACCGTGGCTCGTTCGGGTCCATCCCGATGACCGGCTGGACGTGGCGGATACCCTCGGCCAAATGATGATCAGCCCCACCCCGGTTCGCATCACCACCCGATTCCGCGATGCCCATCGGGAATACCGCTACCTGGATGTCTCCGGCAGCCGCTTGCATGGTGGGGAAGAAAATGAGGCTCCACGTCTTCTCATCGTCTCCCGCGATATCACCGAGAGTAAAAATGCGGAACTCAAGCTGATGCGGATGGCCATGGAAGATCCGCTCACCGAGATCAGCAACCGTCAACATTTCTCTCTCGAGCTGAATCGGATTCTGGAATTAACGCACGATAGCCGAGGCGAATCGTTGATGTTTATCGATCTCGATAATTTCAAGGTAATCAATGACACCCGCGGCCATCCCGCCGGCGATCTCGTCTTGCAAACGATCGCCCGCGAATTACGCCGCATCTGCCGGTCCAACGACCTCGTGGCTCGGGTGGGAGGTGACGAATTTTGTCTCCTGATGCGAGATATCCATCCCGACACCGCGGTGCGCCGGGCGCAACAAATTGTCACAAACTTCCAGCAACATCCCATCCGGTACCAGGGAGAAGTTATTAATATTTCCGTTTCACTCGGGGTCGCGAACATCACCAAAGGCATGACTGCGGAGGAAGCCATTTCGCGCGCGGACACCGCTCTGTATGCCGCGAAAGCTTCCGGCAAGGGGCGCGCGCGCGTCTATACACCGGATAGCGATGATCTCAGTTCGTTGCGCACCGCGTCCGCCTGGTGCGAACGGATCAAGGAAGCCATCAGCACCGGGCGATTTCAAATCTATTACCAACCGATCGTCGAGCTGGGCAGCGGTCGTATCGCCCGCCATGAAGCGCTCATTCGTTACCGCGAAGATGACGGCTCGATTCTAGGTCCCTCCGTTTTCCTGCCGGCAGCGCGTCGGTTCAAAATGATGCCAGCCATCGATCAGCACGTCTTGTCGCGCGTCGCGGCCGATTTGATCGCGCACCCCACCCTCGAGGCTTCCGTGAATATCTCGGGCTCCACATTCAATGACCCCGGTTTCTTTCAATTGTTGCAAGAACTGCAAAAAACGCATGGCTTTTTGCCGAGCCGAATGACTCTCGAAATCACGGAAACCGAATATATGGAGGATTTGGTGCGGGCTCGGGAGACTACCTTTGCGTTGCGCAAGGAAGGTTACCGTCTGGCTCTGGACGATTTCGGAGCCGGATTTTCTTCCATGAGTTATCTACGGAATCTTCCGGTCGATTACGTGAAGATCGATGGGAGCTTCGTGGAAAATGTAGCGAACGATCCGGTCGATCTGGCTTTATTACGTTCAATCAAGGAAATCGCTCATTTGCTCGGCAAAAAAACCGTCGCGGAATTCGTCAGCAGCCAGCCGTTGGCGGAGCTGTTGATGGAAGAGGGTATCGATTTCGGCCAAGGCTTCGCACTCGGCAAGCCCGCTCCATTGGTCAATCCGCGACCGATCGAAAACGCAACGGCTTAGGTTGTTTGTCTGCTTGAGCTCAATCAAGGCCTTGCCTCGTCCTACCGAAATCCTCCCCGAATTTATCGTGCGAACCCGCCAACGAGATCGTGGACGCATTCACCGACTGTGCGAAGCGCAGCCGAGGCGGCGTTTTGCTGAAGAAGATCAAGGCCGGTGATGGCTTCCTCAATCATCTCTTGCGCGATGCGGACCGCGTCGTCGAGGGCTCCGCTATCACGGCTGAGCATGGCCAACGATTCGATATCAGCTTCCGCTCCGCTCAATAGCATGCGGCTGACTTCGGCGTGATGCCCGTTGGAATGCTCGTTGAGCAACCGCAGAATGGGGAGGGTCAATTTGCCTTTGCGAATGTCAGACCCCAACGTTTTGCCGGCGCGCTCTTCGTTCCCTGCCAGATCGAGGCAGTCGTCGTAAATCTGATAAGCGATCCCAAGCCTGCGGCCGAACGTGTCGAGGGCCTGCATCTCGGTGTCGGTCGCGCCGGATAACTTGGCGCCAAGCTTCGAAGCAACCGCGAAGAGCGCAGCTGTTTTCATTTCGATCACGCGAAAATAATCGGCTTCAGCCAATTTTAAATCGAAGCGACGCTGGGTCTGAATGATTTCTCCCGTGCAAACATCGCTGACGGCGGCGGCGATGTCGCGGCTGATGCTGGAATCTTCGAACGAGGTGGCAAGTTTGAGCGCATGCGCGAAGAGCGCGTCGCCGAGGAGGACGCTGGTCGCGTTACCCCATTTGGCATTCGGGGTTGGCTGGCCGCGACGGATTTCAGCGCCATCCATGATATCGTCATGCACGAGCGTGGCGAGATGAATCAATTCGATGACGAGCGCTAATTTGCAATGGTCATCCGTGATGGTGCCCCCGGCTGCTTGCCCGCTCAAGAGCGCCAAAGCGGGTCGCAACCGTTTGCCGTTGCTGGCCACAGCATACGCAATGTAATCGCGCACCGCGGGATCGAATTGCGCGGCTTGAGCGTTGATTTCGGTTTCAACCGCTTTGAGCGGTTCAGCGATCAAGGACAACGCAGCTTTGATATCGCGACCGATTCGACGTTGCCCAAGAATGCCCACCGAGTTTGTGAAATTTTTCACAAAGGCACGCTACGGGAAAGCTTCATAAAGTCAATTTTCCCGGAAGGCTTTTCGAGGTTAAAACGCGGGGTCGGTCGTTTTCGACCAGCCCACCACCCGGCCACCTTCGAACTCGACACTGCGGGAAGGCTCTTCTTCGGTGATATAGACGGGATCGTAGATTGGGACATCGACTGCCACACCCCCGCCCCAGCCCGGACGGTAACCGCCATAACGCAGCCCGTAACTGAACGCCGGCACGGCGGTGGTGCGTCGCAATAGATAGATCCAAATATCGACCTGACGCCCTTCACGGCTCCGAACGATCTCGCGGTCGGGAGCGCCCCATGCCAAGAAAACCGCTTCCTGATTCATGCCCTCCTCGACTTGCCCTTGCAACACCAGCGCTTGATCGTCGGCGGGTAGCGCGGCGAACATTTCCGGGTTCCGATCAATGCGGCTCTGCACCGTGGAACAGGCCGAGCTGAAGAGCAAGACAGCGAGGCCGAAGATGCCGAGTAGACAGCGTTGCATAATCAGGAATCGGTCGAGGCCGCGACGGTTTCCCGCTCGGATTCGGGAAAGAGATCCGCCACGATGCGATCAATCCCTTCCCGGGCGTAATCGCTGTTTGGATAAAGTTTCAAAGCTTCCAGATACCAAGCGAGGCTGGAACCGGTCTGGCCGCGGTCCTCTTTTTCCTGGGCGGAACGGAGGGCTCGGACAAAATCAGCCGCTTCGGTGGTGAGATTCGCCCGCATTTCATTCAGGCGAGTATCCTCGGGGATTTCCCGGTAAATGCGTTCGATCGCCTCCCACGCGCCCGCCGAATCGCCTCGCTTCGAAATCTCGCGCGCTTGGGCGATGACGGTTTCGGCTTTTTGCACTTTTTCCAGAGCGTCATCCAATTCATCTTGCCGATCGGGAAACAGGGCGACTGCCGCGATGTAACGGGCGCGGTCGTCGAAGATCTGCCGATAATTCCGTTGGCTCAACAACTGATCCAGATCGACGAGTGCGCGTTGCTGCACATCACCCTGGCGGAACAGCAGGGAGGAAACTTCTTTCAGGGCGGGGTTGCGCGGCCAGATTTCCGTGGCGGCGACCAATTCGGTTTCCAGAGTCTCGTTGTCGCCGGAGACCGCGGCGTTTTTTGCTTTG
>JGI12210J13797_10137959_pt1 | contig 27658 bp, 26 predicted proteins | sample ElkSlonscriptome_3_FD_13797 | JGI IMG/M metagenome (IMG submission 13797) | reverse complement strand
GGCGCTGACGATCCGGCAATTGTGCCATCACGCGCTTTAGAGTCTGCTCTTGTTCTGCTAGGGACGCGTTTTCTAGCGGTGTTGATGCCGTTAACTCGGCGGGAACTCCAGTTTGTAGGCGTTCTAGCGATCGCTGCTGGCTACTGCGGCTCTTGAGGCGATTTAGGGCTCGGCTTCGCGTCAGCACACAGAGATAGGTGCTCAGCGCGGCCCGATTCGGGTCAAATTTTTCCTGTTTCCAAAACGTCAAAAACACATCTTGGGCTAAATCTTCTGCCTCGCTGGCGCGGCCCAACATCTTTAGGGCAATGGTATAGACCAAACCACTGTACCGCTTATATAGCAGCCTGAGCGCATCCTGATGTCCGGCCCTCAGGTGTTCAACCAGCTCAGCGTCAGAGGCATTATCGGAAAAACGAGCCATGGACCATGGTTAAAGACAACGCACTGCTACATCAATACAAACTCACAACTGAGCTTACTACGCTGATACACCATCTACAATCAATTGCAGGCTAGTTGTTCGTTGAGCTTGATGAGAGAAGGCTTGATGAGAGAAGGCTTGGTGAGAGAATCAGGGAAACCCATTAGAAGCGGTGTTCCCTGACCCTCTGAGGATTTCGCCTAGGTGAACTACACCTGAACCGCGAAGCTATCCTCATTGATGGCGGGTGCTCCTTCGATGGTGGCAATTTGAGCCCCGTTGCCAAAGCCATCTGCAGTACCATTCGGGTTATAGTACAGCGCTCCTGTGGCAGAGCTATAGGCGATCTTAGCGTCGCTGAGTGCTGCCTCCTCTGGGCTGCTGACAACCGTAAACTCGCCCGTGGCGATCGCCCCATCGACTGTGCTGGTCAGAGCTGCGAATAGGTTGGTGTCAAGCACAATGCTGTCCTCAGCTCCGAAGTTCTGGATCAGGTTGTTACCCAGACCAGATGGCGCTAGACCCACGGCAAACGCAAACAGGTCTGCACCTTGGCCCCCAATCAGGATGTCATTGCCTGCGCCCCCAATGAGGAGGTCAGCGCCATCGCCTCCAATCAAGATGTCGTCGCCTGCGCCGCCGATGAGGATGTCGTCACCTGCGCCACCGTCGGCCACCACGGGGGTGAGGGTCCCGCTAGCATTGAGGAAATCATTGCCCTCGCCGCCGGAGAAGACAACTGCCTTAACATCGCTGCCGGTCAGGTCACCCACGGTGAGAGAATCGTCCCCCCCCTGGCCATTGATTTCAAACTGCTCGATGTTTTCGTTGGTGAGGGTGAATAGCCCTAGGTTGAGGCGGTTGAAGAGCGCTTGACCATCCACTTGAGAGAGATCAAATTCGTCGCCTGGACCGTCGGCACCGTTGACTTGAGTGACGTCGAAGCCAGCACCGCCGTTGATAAAGTCGCTGCCGTCGCCGTTGTTCCAAATGAAGCGGTCGTGACCCGAACCTAGAAAAGCGACATCGTTACCCGTTTGACCGACTACGGTATCGTTGCCGGTGCCTGCAAAAATGACATCATTGCCCGCACCAGCAAGAACTGAATCGTCACCTGGGCCACCGAAAAATAGATCATCGTTGTCTCCGCCTTGGAGCTGATCATCGCCAAAGCCTCCAATAAAAATATCGCCCAAGTCTTGAATTCCAGCTGCATTCTCGAATAGGTCGCCGATAATTAAGTTGACCAAGTTAACGAGGAAAGGATTCATAGTGCGTCTCCAAAAATAGTTGATTGACCAAAGGTCTGTAGCAGTTCTGTAATAGGTACAGCGGTCAATCACAATTGGTTTTAAAGGCTTTGGACTTTTTCGAATTTTTCGAACTCGCTTGAATAGGGCAGAAGCAATATCTCGGCAGACAGCGATCGCCCTGGGCGAACAAGAGATAAACTGGCCCCATGATTACTGGAACCACGAAACTGCTGGGGGTCATCGGTGACCCTATCGCTCACTCCCTCTCCCCTGTGATACACAACGCGGCGATCGCCCACCTGGGGGCCGACTTTGTCTATTTGCCTTTCCCCATCGCGGGAGACAGCCTCGCCCAGGCGGTTCAAGGCTTTGCGGCAATCGGCCTCGCTGGCTTCAATGTCACGATTCCCCATAAGCAGGCGGTCATGCCGCTGTTGGACCAGGTCAGCGACCTGGCAATTTCGGTCGGGGCCGTGAACACTGTGTGGCGGACAGAGACAGGCTGGAGCGGTACAAACACTGACGTGGCTGGGTTTGTCTCACCCCTAAAGGATATGTCCCACACCTGGGACGAGGCGCTCATTTTAGGACATGGCGGCGCTGCCCGCGCTGTTGTCGCAGGCTGTGTTCAGCTGGGGTGCAGAACAATCCGCGTGGTAGGGCGACGCCCTGATGCCCTAGCAGCCTTCCAGCGGAGTTGGCAGCTGGTCTCCCCGGTGACTCTGTCGGTTCATTCTTGGGCAGAGGTGCCGCAGCTGCTGGCCACCAGCAGTTTAGTGGTCAACGCCACCCCCATCGGCATGCATCCCCACATTGAGGCCTCCCCCTTGGCCCAGCATTGGCAAGCCGTTCCGTCGGGCTGCGTTGCCTATGATCTGATCTATAACCCTAGCCCAACGCGATTTCTCCAGCAGGCAGCAGAACAGGGCGCGATCGCCATTGATGGCCTAGAGATGCTGGTGCAGCAAGGGGCCGTGGCCTTGGAGCTGTGGCTACAGCAGCCTGCGCCGGTCGGTATTATGCGGCGATCGCTGCAGACTGCGCTGGGTTTGCCTACTGACGAGTAGAGCAAAGCCCATACCTACCGCTGGCATTACAGCACCCCAAAGGTTGACCCAATGAACCAGCCGTAGAAAATAATAAACAGCCAACCTTCCCAGGACGAGAGCTGCTTGTCTTGAGTCGCGAAAAACATCAGCACGGTGCCCGCAATCATAGTGGGCAGGCTTGTCGTTAACATGGTTTCTGGTATGGGCAAATCCCTAAACAGCCCAGGCAGGCCCATGACAACAAATGTGTTGAATATGTTAGATCCCAGGACGTTACCAATGACGATTTCTGCCTGTCCTTTTCGGGCCGCATTGATGGTGACGAGAAGTTCTGGGAGAGAGGTGCCCAAGGCCACCGCTGTTACTGCAATGATCTCCCGGCCCACCTGCAGCGTATCCGAAATTTGGATCAGAGAATTGATGGTGTAGCGAGCGCCTAAAAAGATGAACAGCGCACTAACCAAAACGAGGGCGCTGTTGCGCACCATGGCAGACTGACGCCGGGCTGCGGGAGCGCTGGGGAGATCAATGTCCGCCTCATCGGAATCCGATTCGCTGCCAATGGTGATGTATATCGTATAGGTGATGTAAGCCAAGAGAAACAGGACTGCTTCTCCCCGAGAGAACCGCAGATCGAGGGCCGCTAGCCCTAGGAGGAACGCTGATCCTACAAACAGAGGTAAGTCCACGTTGACCAAGTTGTAGGAGATGGTCATGATTCCCTTGCAGAGGATGGCAGCGGTGCCAATCACAAAGAAAATATTGACGATGTTGGACCCCACCGCGTTGCTGACCACAACTTCGGGTGCCCCTTCCAAGATGGCAAACAGCGACGAAATCAGCTCGGGCAGGGAGGTGCCAATGGACACGATCGTGACGCCGATGATGAAGGGCGGTAGCCCGAGGGAAAGCCCCAACCGCTCGGCGGCATCGGTGAACACATCTGACGCTTTGACAAGGATAGCTAGGCTAGCGACGAATAGAGCAAAATAGCCGACAAGTTCCATGGCGTATCAAGAATACTGACAATGAGGCAGCGCGTAATAAGCAGCCCCAGTGTATCAGGACTCATCAGAACCATCTTGCGCTAAAGCTTTGAGCGCTTGACAACGCAGTAGCTCATTGACTGTGCCAACGCGCCCTTCAATATCGGCCACCGCCTTGATTGCGTCCGCCAAATGGTTTGCCGCAGCCGCAGCATCATACTGCCGCCTTGTGGCGACGCGAACAGCAGCCTCATCAGCCTCCTTCTCCACTGCGAGACCGTGGAAGGATGTCCAAACCTGTCGAATCGCTACCACGCTCAGCCCTGCAAACAGCACAATGCCGGTGGCCTCACCGCGAAATGTCTCCACAACAGCCCCTGCCAAGCTTGCGCCCAAAAGACCTTGGTACGCACCGGGCTGAAACCACCGAATAGCGGTTACCCAGCATACGGTGCGCAACAGCATCAGGTCTCTCTGACCCTGGAGCATCTGCTGCCACAACGTCAGGTTGATGCGAATCGTGCAGTTGCGGTTCCACGGCTTGGGTGCGCTGACGGCGATCGCCTCTGGCTGGTTTGGCTTGCTAATGATGCGGCACCACATACGGCCTGACGCTGGCATCAGATCGGCCAGTCGGCCTAGCTCCCCATCACGGGTGGGTGGTCGAGATTTTGAGCGGGGGGAATTTGCGGCTTTTGTCATTGGTCCATAAAGCGTTCGGTGCAGCGAATGAAGATCTCAACTCCCATGCTCAAGGCAGATTCGTCAAAGTCGAACCGGGGATGGTGGTGAGGGTAGTTTAGGCCGCGGTCGGGATTGGCCGACCCCAGGAAAAAGTAGCAGCCGGGAACCTGCTGCAGGAAAAACGACATGTCCTCCCCGCCCATGGTTTGGCAATTGGGTACGACGCCAGCTGGCGTTTCCACCACGGTTTCTGCCACCGCTCGCACCAGGTCCGCCATAGTGGCATTGTTGACAGTAGCCGGATAGAGCTGCGTGTAGTCTAGCGTATAGGTCGCGCCATAGCTCTGGCAAATTCCCGCGATTGTCTGCTCAATGCGCTGTTGGAAAAAGCCGTCTAGGGCATCATCGAAGTAGCGCACGGTGCCTTTTATGGCAGCCGAATCGGCGATCACATTGTGGGCTTGACCTGCGTGAAATGACCCCACTGTGACAACGCCAGCATGTAAGGGGTTGAGGTTGCGGGCGACGATGGCCTGCAGGGCCGTAACCACTTGAGACGCCACCACAATAGAATCTACCGTCTGGTGGGGAATAGCGCCATGGCCGCCTTTGCCGTGAATGATGCAGTCAAACAGCTCGACAGCCGCCATCAGAGGACCAGAGCGGACGCCCACAGTTCCCAGAGGCAGATTGTTCCATAGGTGCAGCCCAATAATGCCGTTCACCTGGGGAGCGTCCAGCACTCCCGCCGCCACCATGGGCTTAGCGCCGCCGCCATCCACGCCTTCCTCGGCGGGCTGAAAAATCAGCTTTACCGTCCCCGCCAGATCCTGCCGGTGCTGCTGCAGATAGTACGCTGTTCCCAGGGCGATGGCTGTGTGGCCATCGTGGCCGCAGGCATGCATGACGCCATCGTGCTGGGAGCGATAGGGGACTTGATTCATTTCCTGAATTGGGAGCGCGTCCATGTCGGCGCGAATGGCCAGCACGGGGCCGGGGCGATCGCCTTCAATCACCGCTACGATACCCGTGTGGGCAATACCGCCCTGGTGCGGGATACCCCACTGGGTGAGTTTTTCACTGACGAAGTTTGCCGTCAGCTGCTCACAAAAGCCGAGTTCAGGTTTTTGGTGTAGCGATCGCCGCCACTGCACAATCTGGGGCTGCAGAGCCTGAATGGAGGGGCGAATGGGGGATGTACTGCGCTGAGATGCGATAACCATACGGGAGACCTAGGGACGGACAGACTATTCTCCGGTCACGGAAAACTTCCTAGCTTCTATTTTAGCGTCTTCCGCAGGTGCATTTCACGGGTCGATTTCACCCAAATACTGTGCCCAAATACTGTGCCCGAATACTGTGCCCGAATACTGTGCCCGAATACTGTGCCCGAATACTGTGCCCGAATACTGTGCCCGAATACTGTGCCCGAATACTGTGAAGGAGGCCGGGGCCTGCCACAGCCAACAAACCGTCTGCCGCTAGCTTGGCGACAGCAGCATGGATAGGGGAAAAAGGCGCTCTAGCTCTAGGTTAGATGCTGCCGCAGCTAAGGCGCTAGCATCCTCCGGGTCGGGCAGGTAGGGGATCTCTCCTAAAAGGGGGATCTGCGTAAAGGACTGAATCAGCGCTAGGGCCTCCCGGAGAGATGAGCTGTGCCCCAGGCTTTCTGCACTGGCATTGGATCTCGGCGGCGAGGTGTGATTGATGACGATGCCTTTGAGGTGAACCCGCGCTTGGCGGGCCAGTGATACATGGGCGATCGCCTGCTCTACCAAATCCGACGCTGCAGGGACCACTAGCACCGTCGGCAACCGCCAATCCCAGGCTAAGTCGGCCACCGTGACTTCGGGGGTCAGCGGCGTACCCAAGCCCCCTGGCAGCTCCATCAGCACCATAGGGCTCGATAACTGGGTCAGCTGCTGCCACGCTTGGGCCAAATCAAGCCATGTCCTGCGGGGCACGCTGGTGCTACTGGTCTCTTGAGAGGATGCCGTATCCGGGGCAGCGCCTGGGGCGAATTGCTCTGGGGTTAGGGTCAAAACGTCAATTGTCCGCTCTGAAAAATAAATCTGCCAATAGGCGGCTAAGGCAGCAGCCAGGGTGCTCTTACCCACTTGGGCCGTCGTCCCAGCAATCAGTAGCGTACTCACAGGCTTAATTTGCGTCAACAATGCTCAAATCTACCACAAAGGAGCTAGGGGTGTCGGCCACCACGTCAATCAGATAGGTTCCGGTGCGAGGAATCTGAGTTTCCCAAGCGCTAACCCCTTGGGCTCCGCGAATGTCTGTTCCGTCAGGATTGCGGACCGTGAGGGCCACATCTCCACGAGCCACCGCTACGGCAAGCACCTGGTCCTCAGCGGCCCACAGGCGATAGCGCTGAACTTGGCTTGGAGCAGCTTGACCTGAAATTGTTGTCCCGGTCGTGTTGGACGGGAAGCGAACGTTTTGAGACACGATTTCTGGGGGCTGTGGTTCGGGCTCAGGCTGTGGTTCGGGCTGGGGCTGTGGTTCGGGCTGTGGTTCGGGCTCGGGTGTGGGTTCTGGCTGTGGTTCTGGCTGTGGTTCGGGCTGGGGCTGTGGTTCGGGCTCAGGCTGCGCGGTCAACTCTAAGGTCAGGGCATAGTCACTGGCTGCAACGCCCTGCACCGGGGCGAGGGTGATCATATAGTCGCCAGCTCGCTTCAGTTCGCCACTCCACGCTGGGACACGCTGCGATCGCTGCCCATCTACAGATCGCCCGTTGGGGCCTTTCACCGTCATCAGCACGCCTTCTTGAGCCAGGGAGGCCGACAGGGCCTGTCCCTGCTCAGCGCTGACCAAATAGTTGATCGTTTCGTTCTGGCGCAAGTTACCGGATACAACGCGGGGGGGGCCTGGCTCCACGGCCAGGTTCTGGGTATACTCCACCGGCTCTGATGGGGCCGGTTCGGGCTCAGGTTCGGGTTCGGGCTGGGGTTCGGGTTCAGGCTGTGGCTCTTCTACCACCGGAGCCTCGGTGCGAGTGTCAAAAATAGCGTTGAAGATGGCAAATGCGCCAATGGCTGTCACCACCGCCAAAGCGGTTGCAATCAAGAGCATCGACCCAAGGCTTTGCCACAGCGATCGCTCTTGGGTCGCTGTCCCCTGGATGGTCCGCTGAGATGTTCTGTCCTGAGGGGGGGGTGGGGCCGCTGCCGCCGTGGTGGGGTTGGGGCGACCCACAGCAACGGTGCGCATCTGTGAGGTGGGGGGCTGCGACCTAGCGGGTGTCGATGGGGGTGGCGGAGGGTTTAGGGTGGTGGAGGGGGCGCTGGTCGCCATCAGGGGCATGGATTGAAGTGCCTGGGCCAGCTCATCGACAGACTGGTAGCGATCGCTGGGCCGGTAGCTCAGCATCCGCGACAAAATTTGCATCAGGGGACGGCTGGCCGGAATTGCCTCCCAGTTCCAGGTCAGCATAATGTCGTCAAACAGCTCTTGGGGCTCCTTCCCCGTCAGCAGCACCAGCGCAGATACCGCGAGGGCATACATATCGCTGCTAGGGTAGGCCCGTCCAGTCTGGACCTGCTCACTGGGAGAATACCCTGGCTTGCCCACCGTTGTGGATGGCGTCGAAACTTCCGCTGGCATTTGCACCCGCGTCACGATCTCTTTGACAACGCCAAAATCAATCAACACCGGTAGGCGATCGCGCTGGCGCAGAATGATATTGTCCGGCGTGATGTCGCGGTGGATGATGCCTTTGCTGTGAATATGCCTCAGCACGGGGGTCAGCTGGTGCATCAATGAGACAACTTCTGACTCGGTGAAGAACTGCCCTGTGCGCTTGCGCTGGTCAAGCACCTCCCGACAGGTCTGACCCTCAATGTAATCCTGCACTAAAAACAGACGGTCCGCTTCTTCAAATACCGCGCGAAACTGAGGCACTTGAGGGTGCTTGATTTGATATAAGATTTGAGCCTCCCGCTGAAACAGCTCCCGCGATTTCTCTAGGGCGTAGGGGCTGCTGGCATTGGGCATAAATTCTTTGATGACGCAGCTCTCGTCGAAGCGCCCTCTATCTTGCGCTAGGTAAGTACGACCAAATCCGCCCTGCCCCAAAACGTTTTGGAGATGATAGCGATGCTGCAAAACGGTGCCATCAGAGAGTGGTTGCATGGTGAACCGACGCGGATTCGACGGGTTGACGGCGAAGGCCTAGCCTTACGTGGACGACTGTAAGCCTATCACAATCGAGTTGACTCTAGAGGGGTGGAGATGCTGCGCCTGGAGCCAAATGCCTCTAATGTCTCTGCTTTGGGGAGCCAGACCCAACGCCCTCCAGCTCGCCCACGGCCTGAGCCCTGCTCAAAACCCAGGCAAAGCAGTCTTGGCAAGGCTATCTTATGGACTGCCTAAGGCTATCTTATGGACTGCCTATGGACTGTTTTCAGTGCAGTCAAAAAAGGAGCAGCCCCACCAAGCTGATATACACCACTTTGGCGGGGCTGAAACGCAGTTAGGAGGTATCTATAGTGTTACGGTATCCACTGTCTGGCTAAACCCGCCCGATTTTAACAACGTCTTAATCTGTAGGAACCAAATTATCCCAATTACCCCAAATTACCTATGACGCTAGGGTCCTCGCCTTCTGCTCAAGACACCACCTCCCATCAGGGCACCCTCGGCACCCTCTATGGCGTCAGCGCCGGGCCAGGGGATCCTGATTTGATCAGCGTCAAGGGGATGCGGCTGATTCAGGCGTCAACTCTTATTGCCTTTCCCGCCGGTAGGCCGGTAACTCAAGGCCAAGACCAAGATAGCCACCACCCTGGTATTGCCCAGCGCATTATAACGCCGTGGCTCCAGCCCCATCATGTCTTACTGCCGCTGCAGTTTCCCTATACCCAAGATGCGGCAGACCTCAGGACTGCTTGGGAGGCTGCGGCAAAAACCGTTGTTCAGGCCCTCGCCAGCGGGCAGGACGTTGCGTTTGTTTCAGAGGGCGATGTGACTTTCTACAGCACCTTTGCCTATCTGTCTCGATATGTGAAGCAGCTGGCCCCTGAGGTCACGGTTACGGCAGTACCGGGGGTGTGCTCTCCCCTTGCGGCGGCGGCGGCCCTGGGGTTGCCCCTGGCATTGGGAGACCAGCGACTGACGGTTTTACCAGCCCTATATGCAACGTCAGAAGCAGAATCTGCTGGGGTTTCAGATTTGGAAACGGCGCTAGATACCAGCGACGTTCTGGTTTTAATGAAAGTGGGGTCTGTGTATGAGGCGGTGTGGCGAATGCTTCAGCAGCGGCAGCTTTTGGAGTCCAGCGTCGTTGTCGAGTGGGCCACTAGCGATCGCCAGAAGATCTATCATGGGCTGAGGAACCACCCGAATTTGGTGCTATCGTACTTCTCGCTGATGATTATCTACGTTTCACCGTCCCACTATGGTATCCCGGCATCACCTCGTCCCCATCGCAAGCCTGCGTCCCAGTAGCCCGATGGTTGACCAGCCCGATGGTTGACCAGCCCAACGATTGACCAATAGACGAATTGGTCCCCTTTCATTCCGGATTGGCAGGTCTGCTGCCTAGAATGAATTGAGTGTATTCTGTCCCCGTTTAGACTGAATTAGCGCCATGCCCAACCGATTCAACTCGGCCACCATTCGACAGTTCACGCAGCAACCAGGCTGGTGGGCCGTAGTATCATCGCTGGGTTTCCACGGCCTTGTGTTTTTAGTGTTGTCTCTGCTACCGGCCCCGCCGTCGCTGGGAGACGACCTAGACTCTCCTCGGACGGTGTCGATGTTCGAATTGTCCACATCAGACACCGAGCGATTGCCCAATTTCCTAGAGCTAGAGACAGCGCTGCCACCGCTGCCCGATACGCCGCCGCCGCTGCCTGGCATTCCCAACCTTGAAGCCGAGTCTTATGAGTTTGATCTAGGGCCCAATATCGTTGAATCTCAGCGGGACTTCGAGCGATCGCCGCGCTCATCGGCAACCTACGACTTTTCCGATCTATTCTCCAACCTGCCCACGCCCAACGTCCTCAACCGCCGTCCCTCCATACCGGTGCCGCGCCGGAGGCCTACCGCACCTCCCCCAGCTCCAACTCCAATTGCACCTGCCTCTCCTGACGTTGTAGAAACCACCCCAGCCCCCGACCCCGACGAAGGAACGGCAGAGGACTTGCAGCAGCCCAATAGCGCTGCAGAGCCAGAGCAGCCCGATACTGCCTCAGATAATCCGGATTCAGATGAGCCGGAGCAGGTGGCCCGTGCTTCTGACCCTCCTGAGCCCGAGCGCATCGAGCTTTCAGAAGAGCAGCAGGCGGTATACGATCGCCTCTATACCTATCGTACAGATGGCACCAGCGGCAGCGATGCCCAGGTTGCTGCGACCACTTGGCTGACCGAGGAACTAGGTCGCGATATCGGCGAAGTTGATACCCTGAGAAATTTCCTGACTCTATCTGTCGACTATCCCGAGGACACCTGCGCCATTGGCTCAACAGAGGGTAGCTTAGCGGCATCTTACGGCGTTGTGCTAGACGACAGCGGCGCGATTGCTAGCGAGCCGGTGCTGATCCGTAGCTCAGGCTATGGCGTTTTGAACCTAGTCGGGCGATCCGTTGTTGAGGCTGCCGACAGTTTCGAAGAAGCGAGTGGTCCCAAGATTGTGCGGGTCGAGTTTGTGTATAGCGATGCCACCTGCTCAGCAGCAGAAGCGATCGCCCGAGAGAACGCCAGCCCCAACGGCACCGCCCAAGGCCAAGGGGAATGACCACCACCGATTTTCCTGCTCAGCTCCTGGCCTCTGCAGATCGGCTATTCGACATCATCGATAGGTTCCATCAGGCCCGGATTTTGGTCGCCGGGGACATTACCCTAGATGAATTCGTGACCGGTGGCGTAGAGCGTCTATCGCGGGAGGCCCCGGTGCTGATTCTGCGCCACGAGAGCACCCGTCAAATTCCTGGTGGTGGGGCCAATGCGGTCTATAACATGGCTAAGCTGGGGGCCAAGGTAAAGGTGGTGGGGCTGGTGGGCGATGATGTCCAGGGCGTTGCCATTCGCCGCATCTTCACTGAGGTGGGTATCGATACCGCTGGGCTGCTGTTAGACCGCGATCGCCCCACAGTGACCAAAAGCCGTATCTCTGGCCATGCCCGCCAGTCCGTCACCCAGCAAATCGTGCGAGTGGACCGCAAGTCCGATGCCCCGCCCCACCCAGACCTACAGCAGGCCCTCGCCGATTATGTGGCAATGCAGCAGGGTACGGTGGATACGGCGGTATGCTCTGACTATGGTGATGGGGTGCTGAGTCCCCCGGTCATCAAGGCGATGCTGGGCTACTCTCGAGTAATTGTGGATGCCCAGGCTGACCTGCACCGCTACCCCGGTGCTACGCTATTTACCCCCAACTTACCTGAAGCTGAAAAGGCGGTTGGCTTTGCCATCACAAGCCCGGAGCTGCTGCAAAAAGCCGGTAGCGAGCTGCTTGACTTGACCCAGGCCGAAAAGATGTTGATCACGCGGGGGGATGAGGGGATGAGTCTGTTTGAGCAGAGCGATCGGCTGCATATTCCCGCATTCAATCGCACGGATGTGTTTGACGTGACGGGGGCCGGGGATACGGTGGTGGCGGGACTGGCTCTGGCGCTGAGCGTTGGGGCGTCGCCCTGGGAGGCGATTGTGCTGGGGAATTTGGCGGCGAGTTTGGTGGTGCGTCAGTTTGGTACGGCGACGACCTCCCAAGAGGAGATGAAAACGGCATTGACGGCACTGCTGGAGAAATTTCGTTAGAGCAGCGCCGTCTCGCGTTAAAAGCCGGCAACTTTGCTTGTGTCATCACAGCTGTCGTAGGCAACAGCGTAGGTGAATGTCCCAACGCCTCAGGCCATTTGTTACGGCTTTTGTGAAGCCTGCCCGCAGAGTGAAATGGACGTGAATGTGAAGGGGGACTATGCCGCGCCCTCTCCTTCTCGCCGCGCCTGCAGCTTCAACAAAATCTCCGCATGTACCTCCCGGCTAATGGGGTAAAAATATGCTGCAACTAGGCCCACGCACAAAATCAAAGTTGACACCGGCCCGATTGCCAACCGAATCACGAGCAAGGCCGCTTCAGGTTGCGCCACTGCAGGCTCCCCCGCCACCGTTTCCATATAGCCCGCCCAATCCAGCGCCTGTCCCACCACAAACAGCCCTGCTGCTAGCCCCACCTTTTGCAGCATCACCATAAAGGCATAAAACGCCCCCTCTCGCCGCTGCCCCGTTTTTAGTTCATCCAGCTCAATCACATCCGGCAGCATGGACCAGGGCACCAGGTACGCTGTCGACACCCCAAATCCCGCCATAATTCCCAGCACAAACATCAGCCCCACCTGCCCCGGCTGCAAAAAGAAAAATCCTGCCTGGGCCACCACCCAGATGCCGCAGCCGATAAAAAAAACGATTCGCTTTCCGACTCGCTGGCTCACCCAGCTCCAGACAAACAGCATAGAGAGTGCTGTTCCCTGCACGGCGATCGCCAGCAATGTAAATGTCGTTGCCGGGAGCTGCATCCAGCTGACCACGAAGTACTGCATCACCGCCGCAGTGAGCTGCGCCGCCAGCCAAGCGCAGAGGTAAATCACCATAACCAGCACAAACGGACGGTTCGAAAAGACGAGCTTGAGCTGGGTCAGCAGCGGAATTCGGGGTGGCGTGGGGCGGGTTTGTCGCTGCCGTTCTGAGGCCATGACCCGGGGGTAGGTGCCCCGAATACATACCGCTGCTGGCAGGATACAGAGCACTGCGCCAGCGATGCCCAATATGACATACCGAGCGGCCACATCCTCGACGATCCTAAAGATCAGCGCTCCCAGGACGATTGCCAGGATGCTGCTGCCAATGGAGAAAGCAAACCGAACGCTGTTGAGTCGGGTGCGGTCGTTGTAGTCCCGCGTTAGGTCTGGCGTGAGGGCCACGTAGGGCAAATATACCGCCGTGAGGGCGGTTTTGTAGATGATGCCAACGATGGTGTAGTAAGCAAACATCACCCAAGGATTTGTGGACGGAATAACCCACAGCAAGGCAAACGCCAGACCAAATGGAAACACGCCTAGGGCAATCCAAGGGTAGCGGCGACCCCATCGCGACTGGGTGCGATCGCTCAGCATGCCGATAATTGGATCGCTGATGGCGTCGCTCACCTGCCCCAGCATCAGCACGCTTCCGGCCAGAGCTGCCGATAGTCCCGCCACATCCGTCAGAAAGTATAGGAAGAAGAACACCAGCATGCTGCCGGTGGCAGAGCTGCCAACGCCCCCTACCCCATAGGCTAACTTCGTCCAAAGCGATAGAGGGGCAGCGGGCTGATTTGGGGAGGCGTCCATGGGGCAGAGGAGATGATGTAGATAACAGCAGTGGGGAGCCTACCGCCCGTAGGACAGCAGCCTTTACTCACCATAAGCCGATTACTGCACTACAGCATGGGTCGATTCGCGGCGGTGGACCAGCTCAATTGCCAGCTGTAGCGCTGCAACAAAGCTGGTGGAATCGGCAATGCCCTGACCTGCGATATCAAAAGCGGTGCCGTGGTCCGGAGATGTGCGAATAAACGGCAGTCCGATGGTTGTATTTACTGCGCGGTCGAAGGCCATCAACTTTACGGGGATCAGCCCTTGGTCATGGTACAGCGCCATGTAGGCATCGTAGGGGGATGGGGAGCCGATGCCATACCAGGATTGCCCTGGCCCTACCCACAGGGTGTCTGGCGGGACTGGCCCCGCGAGTTCTACCTCAGATGTCCTGCTGTTTGCCTCTTGAATCCATGGAATCAGCCAGTCGCGCTCTTCAACACCTAGCTGCCCGGCCTCACCGCTGTGGGGGTTGAGCCCCGCCACGGCGATACGCGGCTGAGAAATGCCAAAGTCCTGCTTTAGGGTATGAACCAGCATGTTCAGCTTCCAGGTCATCAGCTCTGGGGAGAGCGCCATGGGCACCTGATGCAGAGGAATGTGGGTTGTCGCCAGCAGGGTGCGCAGGGTCCAGCCGGTATGGGGCGATCGCGCGACGAACATCATAGCCATGCGGTCTGTTCCTGCTCGTTCTGCCAGAAGCTCCGTTTGACCGGGGTAATGGTGTCCCGCCGCAGCCCAAGCCGATTTGGCGATGGGGGCGGTGACAACCCCTTGACATCGCCCTGACACCGTCTCATCTAATGCTGCCTGCAGAAACTGAAAGCTCGCTGCGCCGCTAGCTGCGTTGCCTTGGCCCACCGTAATGTTGGCCAAGACCTGGGGTGATAGGGCCACATCCAAGATGGATAGGGCGGCGGGATCGGCAAGCGACTGGGGAGAAGCGGCCAAGGCCGGCGACCTGAGGAGCTGCTGGTAGGTCCGGATCAGCAGGCTGCGATCGCCCACAAGGGTGATGTGGGGCAGCAGGGGCTGAATTTCTGGGTTAGCCAAAGCCTTGAGCACGACTTCAGATCCAATTCCAGCGGGGTCGCCCAGCGGGACAGCAAGCCGGAGGGTAGGGGATGGCACCATTGTTATACTCAAAGGGTCGCGGACTGCTCTAGAATACGGTATGCAGACAGACATCAAGACAGTTTAACTAGATATTATGAACAGCGAAATTTTCAACGCCGCCATCCTCTCCTCAACCCTAATCTTGGTTGGGCTGGCGCTGGGCTTTCTACTGCTGCGGCTCCAAGGTGGTGAGGGATAACGCCAGATTTTTGGCCTGTCTCGTCCGTTTCGCCTGTCTCACAGACCGTTGGTCTTGGCTGCCATGATGAAATCATTTTCGTGCAGCCCGTTGATGGCGTGAGTCCACCAGGTGACGGTAACCTTTCCCCATTCAGTGAGCAGCGCGGGGTGATGGCCTTCTGTTTCGGCAATATCACCCACGCGTTGCGTGAATTGGAGAGCTGAGACAAAGTCGGGAAAGTCAAATACTCGCTCTAGGCGCGACTCTCCATCGACAGTAACGATGGTCCACTCTGGTAGCTGAGACTTCAGCTTGGCGGCCTCGTCGTCTGAAATTTTGTTCGCAGCACCTTCGCAAGGGGTGCATTTTTGATTCGTAAGCGCCATATGGTTCTGCCTCGATAGTAGTGATCAGCATACCAAAATCACGGCGCGATGCCTCTGACCTCGGGCGGTCAAGGGCCAGAGTTTTCCTATGGCCTTGGACTTCGGCCCTAGATGGCCAGATCTAGATGGCCAGATATTGTTTCACCAAAGCCCATCGAGCTGCAGCCGCGACCCCGGTGGCATGAGAGCCTCGCCTGACCTAGATGTTCAACCGCTCGTACACCTGGTCCAAATGCCGCAGGTGATGCTTCGGGTCAAAGCAGTCCTCAATTTCTTCTGGCGACAGCTGCTCTGTAATTGCCTCATCCTGAGTCACTAGCCCATGGAAATCCCCATCTGGGGTATTCCACGCCGCGTGGGCGCAGCCCTGCACTGCTTTATAGGCCGCCTCACGGGTCATGCCCTTGTCCACTAAGGCCAGCAGCACCCGTTGACTGAACACCACGCCGCCGTAGCAGTTCATGTTGCGGGCCATGTTGTCGGGGTACACCAGCAGCTTTTGCACCAGCCCGGTCATTTCCACCAGCATGAAGTGCACTAGAGTGCAGGAGTCCGGCAAAATCATTCGCTCCACCGAGCTGTGGGAGATGTCCCGCTCATGCCACAGAGCCACGTTCTCCAGCGCCGCCACCGCGTTACCGCGAATGATGCGGGCCAGCCCCGTGATTCGCTCAGACTTGATGGGGTTGCGCTTGTGGGGCATGGCAGAGGAGCCCTTTTGCCCTTTGGAGAAATACTCTTCTACTTCCAGGACGTCCGTGCGCTGCAGGTTGCGAATCTCTACAGAAAAGCGTTCAAGGCTGGCCGCCAAGAGGGCGAGGGTTTGCAAAAACTCGGCGTGGCGATCGCGGGACACAATTTGGGTAGAGGCGCAGTCGGGCTGCAGCCCTAGATTTTGACAGGTGATAGCCTCGACGCGGGGCTCAATGTTGGCGTAGGTGCCCACTGCCCCGGAGATCTTGCCCACCGCCACCCGGCTACGGGTCTGACAGAGGCGATCGCGGTGACGCAGCACTTCTGCCAGCCACCCGGCTAGCTTGAAGCCAAAGGTCATAGGTTCGGCATGGATGCCGTGGGAGCGGCCAATCATAACCGTGTAGCGGTGCTTTTGGGCCTGGTAGCGGATGGCCTGTACCAGCTCTTCCAGGGCGCTGAGCAGCACGTTGAGGCTCTCCACCATCTGCAGCGCTAGCGCTGTATCCAACATGTCCGAGCTAGTCATTCCCAGGTGAATGTAGCGCCCCGACTCACCGACATATTCATTGACGTTAGTGAGGAAGGCGATCACATCGTGCTTCACCTCCTGCTCAATCTCTAACACTCGGGCCGGGTCGAAATCGGCTTTGGCTTTGATTGTTTCTACGGCCTCAGCGGGAATATATCCCAGCTCTGCTTGAGCCTCGCAAACGGCAATCTCTACCTGCAGCCACGTCTTCAGCTTATATTCTGTTGTCCACAGGTCGCCCATCTCAGGCAGGGTATAGCGTTCAATCAAGGCTCGTATTCTTAGGACACAACCGCTTTATTGTACCTTGCGATTTCGAGGGTTTTGATCCAAGGCATAGCGTGAATCTTCGCGAAGCCCTAACACACCTTTGTAGCCTAAGTTATGGAGTGCCCAAAGATATCGCGATATGCTCAAAGGAGTGCTGATGGTACTAATACTCTCCTAGATGAACAAACCTAAACTAACCCTCTGGCAACTCTCGAATATGAGTTTCGGGTTCCTTGGCATTCAGTTTGGCTGGAGCCTGCAAATGACAAACACCAGCGCCATATTCGAATATTTGGGGGCTGATGCCCACCAGATTCCAATTTTGTGGCTGGCTGCGCCACTCACCGGCCTGATTGTTCAGCCCATCATCGGCAACCTGAGCGATAACACGTGGGGCGTCTTGGGGCGGCGGCGGCCGTACTTTCTAGTGGGCGCCATTTTTAGCTCCATCGCGCTGATCATTATGCCCAATTCTCCCAATCTCTGGATTGCGGCGGGGTCCCTGTGGCTGCTAGATACCGCCGTCAACATCAGCATGGAGCCCTTTCGCGCCTTTGTGGGCGACTTAGTGCCGCCAGAGCAGCGTACCAAGGGCTTCGCGATGCAGAGCGTCTTTGTGGGCATCGGGGCCATTGTGGCCTCAGCGCTGCCGTGGGTACTCAACCATTGGTACCGTCCCCTCGAACCGCAGTACGACAGAATTCCCTTTAGCGTCACGCTATCTTTCTATATTGGCAGCGCTGTGTTCCTCAGCAGCGTGCTGTGGACCGTGTTCACCACCAAAGAATATCCGCCCAAGGACATGGAGGCTTTCGAGCGCCAGCAGGAGCGGCGGCTTGGCGTGGGCAGCACCCTGCGAGAGATTGGCACCGCACTGCAGGAGATGCCCCTCACCATGCGGCAGCTTGCCTGGACCCAATGCTTTAGCTGGCTGGGGATGTACTGTCTGTTTCTCTATTTCCCCACCGCGATCGCCCGCAGCGTGTTTGGAGCCATCGACGAGCATTCTTCGCTTTATGCTGAGGGCATCGCCTGGGCGGGGATCTGTATGGCGGTGTACAACGCCGTCTGTGTGGTCGTCTCCTTTTTGCTGCCTCAGATCGCGCGACGCACGAGCCGCAAGGTCACCCATGCCCTTTGTATGGGTGCTGGGGCCATCGGCACCTTGTCCATTGGTTTTGTCCACGATCGCTACCTGCTGCTGTTGTCCATGGTCGGCATTGGCATCGCCTGGTCTAGTCTGTTGTCCATGCCCTACGCCATCTTGGTGGGCGCGCTGCCGCTGAAGAAGGGCGGCATTTATATGGGGATTTTCAACGCTTTTATTGTGTTGCCAGAGGTGCTGGCATCCCTAGGGCTGGGCTGGGTGATGTCCCATATTTTCCACGACAACCGCATCTCGGCAGTTATGCTGGGAGGCGTTTGTTTTGCCATTGGGGGCCTGCTCGCCCTGCGAGTCGATGATCCGGGGCTGCAAAAGCGACCACAGCAGAGCGACGTAACGTCTGCCGACAAAGCGCTCCAGGAAACCAGCGCTGAGGTGTAACGTTCCTGGCTACTCGTTCATTGTCTTGTATGTCGATACCGCAGATGGAGAGATGCGGTTGAGATAGCGGAAGATCCAGTATTTGAACACCGTATCTAGAATAACGGGGAACGTCGCGATAAAGATAAAGATAAAATCTCGGCTGGCGGGAAGACCAAAATGGCGGGCCACCCCCTCCAAAATGACTTCCCAACCGTGGGGAGAGTGGAAGCCGACAAACGTGTCGGTCAGCAGAATGATGACGAAGGCCTTAGCGCTATCGCTAAGACCATATACCAGTTCGTCAATGAAGGCCTTGAGGGTCGCAATTTCCCGCTTGCTGACGGTCAAAATCATGACAAAGGCGGCGACCGAGAGTAGATCGGCAAAGACATTTTTGACGGCACTACCGCTGCGGCGACGATAGGCCTGCTCAATTTCCTCAGCCTTTTCTTTGATGCGCTCATCAATCGCAACGCTTGTTAAATTGGGGCCTTCGCCAATCAGCCGCTCAAACTGGAGGCGCTCCCGAAAGAGGGTCAGCTCGTGAATGGCTTCTTCTTCCATTTCCTCATTGAGAAACACCGTCGCCTCTGCGCTTGGCCGCACAGCTTCGACAATGGGGCCAACGACAAATGTTTTGGAGACTTGATGGGTCAGCAGTGGCACGATGATCAGCAGCAGGATAAACCGTAGCGACACCGCTGTTCGCGCCTTAGAATCGCGAAACTCATCGACAACCTCGTTTTCTGACGCGGGATTTAGCTCCCGCGCAATGCGGTCTACGGTTCGCAGAATCGATCGGGGAAGGACGCCAGTCTTGTCGGTGATAGACGCCGTTTCCTTTAAAGTAGAGGATATTCTGGATCCGGTTCTAGCAAAGCGGCGGGCGTTGCGCATTTTCGTTTCGTCTTCTGCTGTCGCTGACAGCAGAGTGGCCGAGCTATTGGGGGTAGCGATCGCCTGTTTTGGGGAGGCGTTGGGCAGGTCTTGCGCTGCCCTGCCGCCGGTGGATTTCAGTGAGTCTGGCTTATCGCGATACCGGTTCAAGACTTGGTCGATAAACTTGAGCTTGCGCAGCGTTGCCCTGGCGTCATTGCTGATGTCAACGGTTTGGAGCTCAGAGGATGCGTCGCTCACCTCGATTTGATCGGCGTTTCGACCCGTTTGGGTTGCGCGAATGACAGAATCACTCAGCTTGAACTCCGTGAGACGCACCCGAATCGTGCGCAGATTGCTAGCGAGCTGTGAGCGAAAGTAGCTGTAGACATTTTGACTATATTCGCCGGACTCCGGCGCAATTTTGCTGCCGCCAAAGTGATTATCTTCAATAGCCTTGATTGCGATCGCGGCCTCATAGGCATCGTTTAGAGCCCGCTTTGGCGTTCGCCGAAACCAGCGATTAGCCTGGCGAATGATACCTTGGATCGCATTTTGGGACGATGATCTCATAGGGGATGACACAAAGTACGCTCGCAGGACTTATGCCAAGCCCTGTCGGTTATAGTGGCTCGCAAGACTCACTCGCATCACTGTCGACTCACCGTCGACGAGTAAAGTACGTGTATGGTATCAAACTTATGATCATGCGTGTGGCAGCAGACACCACGACGTCTTACTGGATTTCTGGGCCGACGGGAAGCGGTAAAACAGCGCGGCTTTTGGAGCAGTTTTGTCAGTGGAGCGCCCAGGCGGCCCCCCTCCCTGATCCCCAGGCTTTAGCCCATACGCCTTGGCAGGGACGCGGCCTGCTGGTGTTCACAGCCACAGGAGACACCCGCATTGCCCTTGTGGATCGGATCACGACCTTGGCGGGGTCAGGGTCAGCAGCTGGACTGAGCAGTACCTCCTTTGATTCCACAACCCCGCTGGGATTTTTCTATGACGAGGTTGTTTTGTTCTGGCCGCTGATTATCCAGCATATTCCCTGCTCTGTCCGCTTCCCCCTACGGCTGCGCCCTGAAACGGAGCAGCTGTTGGCCACTCGGCTGTGGCAGCCCTTGCTAGATAGCGGCCAGCTTCAGCCGGAGGGGACCCTCAGCGACTACATGATGGTGCGACGACTGCTCGATTTGCAGCAGCTGGCTGGAAGCGCTGGGGTGCCAGTGGAGGATATCTCTATCTTGCTGAGTCAGGGGATTTCCAGCGATCGCGACTGGAGTATCTTTGCTCAAGCGCTTCAGGATTGGCGGCGCTGGTGCTTGGACCGCGGGCTGCTGACCTACGGTATCGTGTCTGACCTCTACTGGCGCATTTTGCTGCCCCACAAAACCTATCGAGAGCAGCTGCAGCGGCGCTATGCCGCCGTGCTCGCCGATGATGTCGATAACTATCCCGCCATCGCCGCCGATCTCTTTACGGTGTTGCTCGATGCCGGGCTGCCCGGTTTGTTTACCTTCAACCCTGACGGCAATGTTCGCTGGGGCTTGGGGGGAGACGACGGCGCTCTCGGGCGACTGCAGCCCCGCTGTCAGATTGAATCTTTGGGTTCACCCAGTCCATCGCTGCTGTCAGTGGGTGAGCAGCTGTGGACCGCCTTGCAAATGCCCCTGCAGCCTATCCTACCGACCGCCCAGGGTGAGATCTGCGTGCTGCAAACGGTGTCCCGGGCGGCGCTGCTGCGACAGATCGCCACCACCATCACCCAAGGGGTCGCCGCTGGGGTTGTGCCGCCGGAGGACATTGCCATTGTTGGCCCTGGCCTCGACAGTATCGCTCGCTACACTCTGCGCACCATCTTGATGGACCAGGGCATCGAAGTAGCCTCCCTCAACGACCAGCAGCCTCTGATCAGTTCTCCTCTAGTGCGATCGCTGCTGACGCTGATTGCCTTAGTTTATCCAGGGTTAGGTCGACTCGTAGAAGGCAGCGAAATGGCGGAAATGCTGATCACACTTGGGGTCTCGCCCCAGCTTCCCGGAGAAATGGCCATTGACCCGGTGCGGGCGGGGCTGCTCGTCGACCATTGTTTTCAACCCGATCCTGACCGGCCCCAGCTGCTGCCCGTAACGGTGTTTCCCCGCTGGGATCGCATCGGGTATCGGGGAGCCGACGCCTATGAGCAAATTCGGCAGTGGATTGCTGGCCAAAAGGAGCAGCTAGAACAGCGACTGCTGCCCAACCCGGCTACGCTCTTAGACCGCGCGATTCAGCAGTTTTTGTACGGCGGTACTCAGCTGCCCATCGATGCCCAGTCAGCCCTACGGGAGCTGATGGAAACGGCGCAGCATTATTGGGAGGTAGACGCCCGTCTCCGGTCGTCAGGGCTCCAAGAAACAGAAACTTTGGCTATCGCCCACTTTATCCAGCTGCTGCGAGATAGCACAATCACCGCCGATCCCTATCCCGTTCGGCCTCTCAAACCGGCCGCTGCCGTGACCCTGGCTACAGCATTTCAATACCGCTCTTTGCGGTTGTCTCACCGCTGGCACTTCTGGCTCGATGTTGGATCGCCCCTGTGGCTAACGGGAGCGCCACCGCTGTTTGGGGCTCCGATGTTTTTAAGCAATTGGTCAGGTCGCCTTTGGACTGCTGCTGATGCCCTAGAGGCGAATCAAATGCGGCTGCGGCGCAGCCTAATTGATTTAGCCGGGCGGGTTAGCGTTGGTGCGGCGGGGACCGACGTTGGTGCTCGCCTTTACCTATGTCATAGTGACCTCTCCACCGGAGGCCAGGACCAGACCGGTCCGCTGGTCACGCTGGTGGGGCGGCTACCGGAGGCCACAGCGATATCGGGATGACTCTCCTGGTGTGGTGTGGCCTGTTTGCAAGGTGTGGCCTGTTTGCAAGGTTTGTCATGCTAAACCACCATAGATCCCCTAGGCTAGATGATGAACCGTTGACCGGACTCTTGCTCTGAATGACCACCCCTGATTCCTCGACCTCTGCTAAGCCCGCAGCTGCTCCCCCGCCAAACCCCCCAAATGATCCCCCACCCGCTTCTCCCCGCAGCGAGTGGCGCGATAATGCCATCACTGTCGCTGTGGCCCTGCTGCTAGCCCTGCTCATCCGCATTTTTGTGGCCGAACCCCGCTATATTCCCTCCGATTCCATGGCCCCGACGCTGCAGGTGGGCGATCGCCTCGTGATCGAAAAGGTGGCCTATCGACTGCATGATCCCCAGTTTCGAGATATCGTGATTTTCCAGCCTCCAGCACTGCTGCAGGAGCTAGGCTACGGCAAGAATCAGGTATTTATTAAGCGGGTTATTGGCCTACCCCACCAGATCATCTCGATCCATGACGGGCTGGTGGAGGTGGATGGCCAGCCGCTGCAGGAGCCCTATATTGCAGATCCGCCGGCCTACAAATTGGGGCCAATTGAGGTGCCAGAGGGACAGTATTTTGTCATGGGGGACAACCGCAACAACAGCAATGATTCACATGTGTGGGGGTTCCTGCCGCAGGAGCAGATCATTGGCCGGGCTCTATGGCGGTTCTGGCCTTTGAGCCGCTTGGGCCGAATAGGGCAAATGTCCCAGGGCAGGCTGGGCTGAGGGTCGGCTAGAATCGGTGCTTGAGGGGCCATGGTTCGCCGGTCAGCCACAGCGTAGCGATCGCAAACTGGCCATAATCAGAGGCAATGCCCCCACGCCTATGGCCGCCGCGATCACCAGACTGATCACCGGGTCGGCCCAGTCCCAGTGAAGTGCCCAAATCAACACCGCCGAGACGATCACCCCCACTGAACTCGCCGTATCGGCCAGCACATGCAGAAAAGCGCCGCGCACGTTGAGGTCGTGGTGGCTATGGTCGTGGAGCACAGACGCCGCCATAATGTTGACCCCCAGCCCCACGATGGCCGTCACCAGCATCACCTCGCTGATCACAGCTGGGTGACTGCTCTGGAAGCGATGCATTGCTTCCCACACCACCCACACTGCCAGCACCAGCAGGCCAATACCATTGGCCAGAGCCGCCAGAGTTTCTGCCTTTTCTGCCCCGAGGGATCTCTGCTGACTGGCGGCAAGCTGCGCTAGCCACGTCGCCCCGATGGCGAGACCTAAGGCAACGCAATCGGACAGCATATGTCCTGCATCAGTCATCAGGGTCAGGCTATGGCTCCACCATCCCGCTGTCAGCTCAAATAGAGAGAAGCCTCCTGATAGCAATAGCCCCATGCTGAGTACCTGGAGCTTTGTTTTAGCAGCCAGCGCTGTGGGGCTAGGCAGCTGACCCTGCAGCGGATCGTCACAACTCAAACAATCACAGCGGCGCATATTGCTCAACAGATATCCTCTAAAACTACATTCGTTGCCAGTTCGATTCTACTAGAGCCTATTTTACGGTCCAACAGACTGTGCCACTGCCGAACTCTAGCGATAGCAGCATTTGATCAATATTTGAACATATAAGCCGTTGCGACCCAGGCGGGCATGTTCCAGTTTTTTGAGCGTTGCCTATTTTGACGCTATGTGAGCTGGTATAGCTGCCGGGCGTTGCCCTGCAAAATGGCTATCGCGATCGCCTCGGCATCTTGGGCCGTCAGGTCTCGGTGGGTAACCGCCTCTTCTAAGACATAGCTGATCGTCTGCCTTGTCGCTGCTGCTGCCAAATAAAAGGCGTCAGGCAAAAACCTGGCCCCTGAGCCATACAGCAGCTTGCTGGTGGGGGCTAATTCTAGCAGCTGGTGCAGTGCTTGAATCGCCCCAGAGGCGCTCTGTAGCGCCGCAATATGTCCGTAATCTATGTAGACCTGGGGGTAGGTAGCGGCCAGGTAACCTGCTTCTCGCAGATAGGGATAGGCTGTATTGAGCAAAATAATCGGCACCTGCCGATAGAGGGGCGCTTCGAGGAGAGGGCGCAGATGGAGCGGATTGGCCAACCGCAGATCCAGGGTGGCACCACCCATTCCTGTGTGAATCTGCACCGGCAGCGCATACTTGGCAGCGATCTCAAGGGCATGGAGCAGGAGGAACTGGGCAAGAGGGCTGTTGATGTAGACTGGGCCGCGATCGCCGTCTTTTGCGGCTTCTGTGGCGCGGCAGGTCTCATCGAAACTGAGGCGGGCCTCTTCGTACTCCACTGGCCGAATGTCTAGGCCGCCCCGGTAGGCCACAGCGCTTTTGAAGCCCACTACATCATCTGGGGGGGGATCGAGTTCGCTGCGAAACCACTCTATAAAGCTATCGAACTGGCGAGATTGGGGCAGGATGGCCTCTGCCAGGGTCTCTAGCGGCAGCAGTCGGTGGGTCTGAACGATACCGCAGTGCCAGCTCAGGGGTAGAGTAGCATCGGCTAAGACGCTGTTATCTAGGGCCACGCTGTCTAAACCGGCAGCTGCGAAACACTGCGCCGCTAGCGCGTCCCAGCCGATGGCGCTGCGCTGAGACGCGATCGCTGCTTCGGTTGCCTCACAGTCCAGCAAAGCAGCCATAGTGCGAATACCTCGCCGGTAGGCCAGGGTTTGCGGCGCAAATTGACTGACAATCTTGGGGTTGTGACTCTCGGTGAAAATGGCGGCATAGGGCAGGGTGGCGGCAATCTCGGGCCGCAGCAGAGCATATCCCTGCTGGTCTACCGCTGCGAGAGCGCTCAAGTCTAGACCCATCACTTCCCTCAATCACAGCAGAGGCGTCAGTGCTTGAACCAGCTGCTCTGCCGTTTGAGCCCCTTCGATTCTGTGGGCGGGCTGTCCTTCCTTAAATAGCACAAGGGTAGGCAACGCCTGAATTTGATACTGACTGGCGATCGCGGGGTATTTGTCTGTGTCAATTTTCACCACTTGAAGCTGGCCTTTGAGTTGGGAGCCCACCTGGTTAAGAATCGGCACCATCATTTGGCAGGGGCCACACCAGGTGGCGTAGAAATCGACGAGCAGCGGCAGCTCAGAGCCTGCCAGCATGTCCTCAAAATTCTTAAAGGTTTGCTTTGTCGCCATAGCGCTGACCTCAGGATAGGGATTGCTCCCTCAGATCTAAACCTACTTTGCGGTACTGCCGGTCGATTTTATGGAATTATTTAAGGCTTGGCTGCAGGAGGATGGCAACGGGGGCGAAACGCCTGCATCATCTTTTCAGATAGACAATCCTAGCTTTAGCCCAAATAGCGCATGGAGGAATGCGAGGCATAGTGCGGTACTGCCGATGTAGGCATGGGCGCGCCTGAGACTACCGCCTTTGAACCCTAGAAGGGCGATCGCAGCGTTGGCGCTCAACAAAAGCAATACTGCCGCGCCCGTCCAAAAATGAGGGCTGTTCATAATCGGCTCGCCCCGCATTACCAATGCCAGCAGTCCCCCTGTAGACCCCATGGCCATAAAGGCAAACATCATTGGCGCTAGCACTTTGTGGCTTTTGCGGCTCTCTGTGTCTTTGACCGCTCGGATGCGCCAGCCCGTCAGACCAACGTAGCTGCCTAGGACAAACACCACAATCGCCATCATCAGTGGATGGCCCCAGTTGACAATCGGACTCGGTATACCAAAGCTGTTGAACCAGGAGGCAATCGGTTCTAGAAGAGGGCGTAGCCAGTCTGCCATGGTGGGTATCAACGCGTATTGAGCTTACGATTTGATGGTAAGCAATCTTCTTGAGTAGGGCAAGGATGCGGGATTAGCCGCTCGAATCAAGGTCGGGCGATTTTACGGTTTCGTGGCTGCCCAATTGCCTTCGTCCATCTGCCACCCTATCTCATGACCGGCCCACAAGGGCACGAGACCAGCCTCAATAAATGGGATGTTGTCGGGGATGCGCCAGGTCGTTTTGGTCAAGGTGATCTGCTCAGTATTGCGCGGAAGACGGTAAAAGTCTGGCCCATAGAAGCTAGCAAATGCTTCGAGTTTATCGAGGGCATCGGCGCTCTCAAATGCCTCTGCATAAAGCTCTATGGCATGGAGAGCGGAGAAGCAGCCTGCACAGCCACAGGAGCTTTCTTTGCTATTACGGGTATGAGGAGCGCTATCGGTGCCCAGAAAAAACTTAGGGTTGCCGGACGTTGCCGCCTGCAAAAGCGCCTGGCGATGCTGCTCACGCTTCAAAATTGGCAGGCAGTAAAAATGAGGACGAATACCGCCTTTGAACAGCATGTTGCGGTTAAACAAGAGATGTTGTGGCGTGATTGTTGCAGCGATGTGCTCAGCATCTAGGACAAAGGCGACAGCATCTGAGGTGGTAATATGCTCAAGCACTATCCGCAGCTTTGGAAAACGCGCTTTGAGGGGGAGCAGCTGCTGATCGATAAAGACTTTCTCGCGATCGAATAAATCAACATCGCTATTGGTCACTTCTCCATGCAGCAACAGAGGCATGCCCATATGCTCCATTGCTTCAAAGACGCGATCGCATCTACGAATATCTGTCACGCCGAGCTCTGAATTGGTTGTTGCACCGGCCGGATAGTATTTCACTGCTTTGATAAACTGGGAGTCTTTGACCGCGACAATGTCCTCTGGGCTTGTGTTGTCGGTAAGATAGAGCGTCATCAGCGGCTCAAATGATTTGCCATCTGGAATGGCTGCGATGATACGATCGCGATAGGCTGTGGCATCAGCTACCGAGCGTACCGGAGGCTTCAAGTTTGGCATAACGATGGCACGGGAAAACTGCCGTACCGTATGAGGTAAGACCGATTTCAGCGCAGCGCCATCACGCAAATGGAGATGCCAATCGTCGGGTCGGGTCAAGGTGAGCTTTTGCATTTCTCAATCGAAAAGTAGGCTGTGCCGCATTGCTGGCGCTGGTGAAGCCTGAGCTGCCCAGCCACAACGCTACGTATAGTTATTACACATGCTTAGTAAGACGCAAAATGAAGTTGACACCGTTTCACTTGGCAATTCAAGTTCGAGACATTGATGAGGCCAGAGAGTTTTATGGCGCTAAGATAGGGTTCCCTGAAGGCAGAAGCTCGGAATGCTGGATTGATTTCAATATGTTTGGCCATCAGCTTGTCACCCACCTCAACCCCAAAATTGGTAAAACTGGAAAAACACCAAGTATTTCAAACGTCGTGGATGGACATGGGGTTCCGGTGCCTCACTATGGCGTTGTTATGGCTTTTGACGATTGGGAAATTTTTGCCAAAGATGTTGAAACAATTATCGACAACTTCATCATCGAACCCCATGTGCGCTTTAAGGGAGAACCAGGAGAACAGGGCACGATGTTTTTTTTAGACCCATCTGGAAATGCTTTGGAGTTCAAAGGTTTCAGAAATATTGAACTAGAATTGTTCGCAAAATGACGTTGTTCAATGCCG
>JGI12210J13797_10367140_pt1 | contig 27689 bp, 31 predicted proteins | sample ElkSlonscriptome_3_FD_13797 | JGI IMG/M metagenome (IMG submission 13797) | reverse complement strand
GTCATCACAATCGCCGAAGGGACGGGCCTTTGCGGGCGCACCGGGTCGTTTCGACTCGTTCATTTGACCCGTCAAACCACACTCGCCGAAACCAACCCGGCGCATCCCGCAAAGACACCGTCGCGTTGTGAGCAGAGCCGATCAGAGGCTCCTAACTTTTTGTCGCAAGACACCAAAAAGTACCTCGCATCAGCCGCCGAAGGCGAGCGGCGAAATACCCTAGCATTTGATTTAAAACTAAGGTCGTATGAATTTCATCAGCCCGCGCAGCGGGCGGCGGAATGATTTTGACTTTAAAAACAAAACAAGCTAACCATTCATTAGCCGCAAAAGGCGTGGGCGAATCGACTATAAATTAAAAAAAACACAAATCTGTGTTGGTTGTTCAAACCCATTAAAATTTAGCTATGAACCGCGATGAACAGCCCATCATCGGCGAATCACCGGCGTTCCTTGAAACGCTGGAGCTCGTGTCGCAAGCTGCCGCGCTGAATCGCTCGGTCCTGATTGTCGGCGAGCGTGGAACCGGCAAGGAATTGATTGCCGATCGACTGCATTACCTGTCGCCGCGTTGGGATCAGCCGCTGATACGAATGAATTGCGCCGCAATCAATGATGCGCTGCTCGAGTCCGAACTGTTCGGGCATGAATCCGGCGCATTTACCGATGCACGTGGCCGACGACTGGGGCGGTTTGAACAAGCCGATGGCGGCAGCCTGTTTCTGGATGAACTGGCAACCACATCCGCTGCGGTGCAAGAAAAGATTCTGCGCATCATCGAATACGGTGAGTTCGAGCGACTGGGCTCCTCACAAACCCTTCGAGTGGATGTGCGCGTGATTGGTGCGACCAATGAAGATCTGCCCACGCTGGCGAAGCAGGGACGGTTTCGGGCTGACCTGCTCGACCGGTTGTCATTTGAGGTCATCACACTGCCGCCATTGCGCGAACGGCGCGAAGACATTCCGCTTCTGGCAGAACATTTTGCAATCCGCATGAGTCGGGAACTGAAGCGCGAGATATTTTCCGGCTTTACGGACCGGGCGCGGGCTCGGTTAATGGCCTATCCCTGGCCAGGCAATGTGCGGGAACTCAAAAACACGATCGAACGGGCTGTCTATCGGCTGCAGCAATACGACCAACCGGTATCGCATCTTCAGTTTGATCCATTTGACTCACCCTATCGACCCGACCATGAGCACACAAGCGAGGGATTGCCCGTGAATGGAGCCTCGCACGACGGGCCACCGGTCGAATCAAGCGATGACCAGTTGCCCATCGATCTGAAACAACACCTGGAGTCGATTGAGATCGAATGGATCGAACGCGCGCTGGAGGCCTGTCAGGGCAATCAGAAGAAGACAGCTGAAGCGCTCGGCCTCAGTTACGATCAATTGCGCGGCTTGCTGCGCAAATATTCGATTTCTTCATAACGCACACGTGGGCTGACCCGGCACAACAACTCATACGGAATCGTATCGACCGCAGCTGCGATGGTTTCAACCGGCAGATCAGGACCCCAGAGCGTTACCGGGTCACCCAATGCCGCGTCAGGCTGATTGCTGAGATCCACGGTCAACATGTCCATCGAAACACGTCCCGCCAATGGGCAAGGCTGGCCCTTGACCAGAACCGGCGTGCCGTCCGGCATATTACGAGGGTAACCGTCGCCGTAGCCAATGGCGACGACACCCACCCGATGATGATGCGCTGCGGTGTAGCGCGCCCCATAGCCAATCGATTCACCCGCCTCGACGGCATTGATCGCGATCAATTGACTGTCCAACCGCATGACCGGCTCGAAGCCCAGGTCATGACCAGTTTGTTGATCCAAAGGCGATACTCCATACAACATCAGGCCAGCCCGTACCCATTCGCGATGCGCCGAGGCGTCATTGATCAGGGCACCGGAATTGGACAGGCAGTGAGGGCCTTCAAGACCGGCAGTTGCCTGGTCAAAACGCTCGCGCTGCAGCTGGTTCATGGCGTGGCCGGGCTGATCTGCACAGGCGAAATGCGTCATCAGCACGACCTCCTCCACGCCGGGCCAGGCCTGGATACGCTGATGCACTTCCCGCGCTTGCTCCAGCGGGAAGCCAAGCCGGTTCATGCCACTGTTGAGCTTGAGCCAGATACGCTGATGTGACCGGCAGCCGCTCTGCTCGATCCATTGCAACTGAGCGGCATGGTGTACAACGTGCTCGAGCTTGAACTCGTTGACTTCGTCCAGCTCATCGGCGTCGGTGACCCCCTCCAGTAGCAGCACCGGTATTTCACAATCGACCGACCGGATTTCGCGCGCCTCGCGCATCGTTGCCACGGCCAGAAGATCTGCACTTTGGAGCGCCGGAATGCAGCGCGTCAAGCCATGACCATAGGCGTCGGCTTTGACCACGGCCATGATGTTGGCGTTTGGCGCCAAGGCGCGAACCCGCTCCAGATTCCGGGCCAGCGCCGGCAGGTTGATCGTGGCAACGGTATTACGTGACACGGCAGCGACTTGGATTGCAGCAGGCGATTGTTGCGTCAGTCATCCAGGCCGTAGCGGTCCGGAGTGAAGTCACGGAAGCGGAGGTATTCGCCCTGGAACAGCAGCGTGAAATCATCGGTTGCGCCATTTCGATGCTTGCCGATAATGATTTCGGCCTTGCCCTTGTCCGGCGAATCTTCGTTGTAGACCTCATCACGATAAATAAACAGAATCAGGTCCGCGTCCTGCTCGATCGATCCGGATTCACGCAAATCGGCCATTACTGGACGCTTGTTCGGGCGCTGCTCCAGCGCGCGATTGAGCTGGGAAAGTGCAATGACCGGTACATTCAGTTCCTTGGCCAATGCCTTCAGGCTGCGAGAGATTTCGGCAATCTCATTGGCGCGGTTTTCCTTGTTGCCGGGCACCTGCATCAGCTGCAGGTAATCAATCAGGATCAAACCGATATCATGCTCACGCTTCATGCGTCGAGCGCGTGCGCGCAGGTCCACCGGCGATAATGCAGGCGTTTCATCGATCAGAATATTGGTCTGCTTCAGAATCTGCATGGCCGACTGCAGGCTTAGAAAATCCTTCTTGTCCAGCTTGCCGGTGCGCAATTTATTCTGATTGATCTGGCCCAGCGAGGAAAACAGACGAAAGACCAGCTGCAGGCTGGACATTTCCATGGAAAACACCGCCACCGGTACGTTTTTCTTGACCGCGGCACTGGTGGCAATATTCATTGCAAAGGTCGTCTTGCCCATTGCCGGACGACCCGCCACGATTATCAGATCACTGTCCTGCAGGCCGGCGGTGCGTTTATCGAGCTCGATAAAGCCCGACGTCACGCCGGTAATATCGCCCGTATTGTCCTGCAGCTCATTCAGGCGATCCATCGCCGCAGACATGATTTGCCGAACGTGTTCATAGCCCTTGCCGGCCCGTGCGCCCTGCTCTGCAATCGCAAACATTTTCTGTTCGGCTTTTTCGAGCAGCTCGTGGCTGCTCTGACCCGAGGGATTCAATGCATCATCGGCAACCTGAGTGCCGATATCGATCAACTGGCGAAGAATGGATTTCTCGCGCACGATCCCCGCATAACCTTCTGCGTTGGACGGGCCGGGCGTATCGTTGGCCAGCATGGTCAAGTAGGCACCGCCTTCGACCTCGTCGAGCAGGCCCTGCTTGTCAAACCAGTCCGATACGGTCACCGCGTCGGTCGGCTGCTGTTGTTCAGTCAGATCACTGATCGCGCGGAAAATCTTGCGGTGAATATCGCGGAAAAAATCGTCTTCGCTGACCAGGCCTGCAACTTTATCCCAGGCGTTTTCCGATAGCATCATTGCGCCCAGCAGGCTCTGTTCGGCCTCGATTGATTTCGGCGGCTGACGGACGGATTGAATGGGTTTGAGCTGAGCTTCGGCCAAAATGGAGTTCCGCGTAGATGGATCCTGAACCGATCAGAATACCGGAACAGGCGCTCGAAGTTGAATTGAAATCCGAACCAATTTCAGGTCATTCGTGGAATTGGCATGGAATCGCTGGAGTCGGCAGATTCCGGCGGCCGGAATCTGCCAGTAATGACAGACTGAGGACTCAGTCGTCTTCAAGCGCCTCGATGGCTTCGATTTCCTGCGCCTGAAGTTCGTCTGCATCGATATCGTCATTCGGCACCACGTTAATTTTCAACTCGGTGCTGACATCGGCATGCAGGATCAAACCGACCGTGAATTCCCCTGTTTCGCGGATCGCTCCATCGGGTTGATCGACTTCGGATTTTTCCACCGGGTAGCCCATTTCGGTCAGTTTTTCTGCGATTTCACGGGCACTGATCGAACCATATAGACGGCCTTCCGGACTGACGTTGACCTCGAATGTCAGCGCATCCAGTTCGTCGATTGCAGCGCGTCGACCCTCAGCTGCACTGAGTTTGTCGGACGCCTGTTGCAGCAACTCTTCACGCTGCGCCTCGAAACGTGCCTGGTTCTCACGTGTTGCCGGAACGGCTTTACCGCGCGGCAGCAGGAAATTACGACCATAGCCTGGCTTGACGTTGACTTCGTCGCCCAGGTCGCCAAGGTTGAGTACTTTTTCTAGAAGAATAACTCTCATGACAGACCTCAGTGATTATCGGTGTAAGGCAACAGCGCGAGGTATCGCGCACGTTTGACTGCGCTGGACAGCTGACGCTGATATTTCACTTTGGTGCCGGTAATGCGGCTCGGTATTATCTTGCCGGTTTCGCCGATAAAGTCTTTCAGCAGATCGATATCCTTGTAATCAACTTCGTCGATCCCTTCCACGGTAAATCGGCAGTATTTGCGGCGTCGAAAGAATTTAGCCATCAGGATTCAACCTCCTTGGTTTCGGCATCATCATGCTCGGATTCGCCAGACTCGCTGGATTCGTCTGACTCGCTCGATGGTCTGGAGTCGCTCGAGTCACTGGTTTCGTTTTTCTTGGTATCGTCGTCGCTATCCTCTTGACTGCCCTTGTTATCGTTAGAGTTGTCGTCAGAAGATTCCTCATAACGACGGCTTCGCCGGGATTCGCGCTCGTCCTTTTCCTCTTTTCGACGCAGCATGATGGACGGCTCGGAGACGGCTTCAGATCGACGAACGGTCAGGTAGCGCAGGATCGCATCATTGAATCTGAAGATGCTCTCGAGCTCTTCCAGCGTAGCCGCATCGCACTCGATGTTGAGCATCAAGTAGTGTGCCTTGTGCAGCTTGTCGATGGTGTAGGCCAGCTGCAGCCGGCCCCAGTCTTCCGAGCGATGAACCTGGCCACCGTTGGACTCTACCAGCGATTGATAGCGCTCCAACATGCCGGGTACCTGCTCACTCTGGTCAGGGTGGACCAGAAACACGATTTCATAGTGTCTCAAACGACTCTCCTTTTGGTTAAGTTCGCGTGAGAAATACAACAAGGCAGTACTCATCGCGATCAAAGCCCCCGCGAGCGGTGGTTGACCGGTCTGCGTGGAGCAAGAGCCTGTCTTCATCGACAGGCAGCCGCACATTATAAGCATTTTATCGGCCCGAGACAACACGCCAGCTTGAGTTACATGATGCAGCAGCAGCCTGCATTGATCCAACCACGCTGGCATCCGGGGCCATCGAATAGCCGCAAACCACTTTGAACGCTGGCTACAGCAGACTCAATCCAATCTGAAGATCGGGCAATGCGATTCCGAGCTGTTCAGCATCCCAGCTGGCCCAGGCCTGGCCCAGCAACGACTGATTTTCAAGATCGAATACGCGCATTCGGAGCACGGAAGGCTCATCAGGCCGCCAGCGATAGGGGGTGAGCTCAATGATCAGACCAAGATCCATACCGCCAGCATCCACAGGCACAACCGCGCGACCGGTGGGTTCGATCTGGAATTCGGACGCCAGCCGCCAGTTCGATTCAGCCTCGCTCCAGACACCGGCCCAACCACGCATGGCGCGGATACGATCAAACTGGATGATCTGGTCGGTACTCATCGATTCGCCCGAGTCGAGATTGATCAGGCGGTCACCAATGACCAGTCGCTCACCGTCGTGCGCGATTTCCTTGACCAGACCTACAGGCCCGTCCGGGGAGGTAAATCGGCAATCATCTGGGCGCGTCTGCGCGACGAATCCATCCGGCCGGACCAGCGTGGTCAATTCGCAGCTGCGGGTCAGCCGCCCGGATGAATCGATCGGCGAAAAACGGCCCCCGAGCCTGCGCGAAGGCAAATCGGAATCCGAATCCTGCATCAGCGGTCGAAAACTCATCAGAAAGCTGCGCGAACGGGGTCCATCCGGGCCGGCTTCGGTCTGCTCCAGCCGAACGACCGCCTCATCGCTGGTCGTCAATGGATCGAGCTGCACAAGGAGTTCGACCAATGCCGTCTGATCGGCCGTGTCGTCGGTCTTCAGATCGTCAATCCCGAGCGGCAAGCCGATGTATCGACCGACCATCTGCTGGGCTGCCTGATTGGCTACCAGAATCGCGTCCCGTGCGCTGGCTGAACCGGGTCGATCGCTGTCCTCGATCGAGGCGCAGGCGCTCAGCATGCTGGTCAATATCAGCCAGGCACTCGCCTGCTTCAGCTTGGCCAGGCGCGTCATTGCTGGCCGGCGGGCATCATGGGCGGCACCAACAGCGCCGGGTCGACGCGAACGGCGCCCAGGTTCATTCGCCAATCCAGGTGCGCACCGGTCACGCGGCCGGTGGCGCCAACCTCGGCAATGACCTCGCCTTGCTCGACACGCTGGCCCGGCTCGACCAAAATGCGCTCGAGGTGCAGAAACGCCGAGCTGAGGCCAAGCCCATGATCCAGTAACAGGGTACCGCCGGAAAAGTACATATCGTCATGAACCAGCGTGATGATCCCCGCTGCCGGAGCCAGCACCGGCGTGCCGACCGGCGCTGCAATATCAATACCCCAGTGCGGATTGCGCGGTTCACCGTTCAAGATCCGCTGCGAGCCGTATACGCCGGTAATCGGGCCGGTCACCGGCCAGATGAAGTCCTGCTTGAAATCATCGCGATCATCACGCCGTTCGCGAGCGGCTCGCGTCTGGGCTGCTTCGTCACGAATCCGCTGCATGGATTCGGGCGCCGGCGTGACTTTTTCCTGCGGCAGTCCGTCGATGCGCTGAATGTTGAACTCACGCGGTTGTGGCATCAGCTGTTTGTTCCAGCGTTGCTGGCCCTGGACCAGCGTGAGTTGACTTGGCTCGACCTGATCACGAGCAAACCCGATCAGGAAATAGCCATCCTGGGTCACCGGCAGGGCTTCACCATTCAAAAGCAGGCGACTTGCCTCCGGCGCCTGGCCAATCAGCAGTCCGCCCTGAACGAGCGCGCCCTCGAGCGTGATCGGGAATTCATCGGCAGCCGTCAAGCCGCAGGCCATCAACAGCAGCAAGCAGCCCATCAGGCAGTTCCGATTGAAGCAGCCTGCAGCCATATCAGCCCTCACGTATCACCAGACGTTGTCCAATGCGCAGGATACTATTGGCATCGAGCTGGTTCCAGCGCATCAGATTTTCCATCGAAACGCCCTGGCGGCGGGCAATGGTCCACAGCGAGTCCCCTTGCTGAACGACGTAGTTGGAGAGCCTGCGATTCGAAGGCAATGCGCGACCGGTTTCAATTGTCAGTCGTTGTCCAGGGCGAATGATGGTGCTCGAGCCCATGCTGTTCATCTGCTGGACTTCGCGCACGCTGACGCCGTACCGTCGAGCAATCAGCCACAGGCTTTCGCCTGAACGGACGCGATGCACAATTCGATCCGTCGGCAACAGCTGCTGCTGCAGTCCGATCAACTGTTGGTAGGCAGCCAGGTATTGATCATCACCAGCTGGTGATTGATCATCAACCTGGCCGGGCAGCTGCAACCGCTGGCCAATCGATAGCCGGTCACTGTCCAGGTTGTTTTGTGCTTTGAGCGCTACCACGGACGTCTGGTGGCGCTGCGCCAGCCCTGACAGCGTGTCGCCACGCTGAACCTGAATTTCGCGTAGCGTGATTGGCGGCAATGCCGCCTGCGCTTGCTGCAAATCCGGGATGATAGCCATGACCCGGGCCGCATCCTCGATCGGGACTACCAGTGCATGCGGACCGTCCGGCGGCGTCATGTGGCGATTCAGCCCTGCATTCAGTCCAACCAGTTCGGCCAGGTCAAGCCCGGACAGCGTTGCGGCCAGCACAACATCGGTCCGGCCAGGGAACTCGACCCGCTGCACCCGCGCGGTATCCTCGACATCAATCAACTCGAAGCCCCAGCGATCCGGTGAACGAAACAGGCAACCCAAACCCTTCAGCTTGGGTACGTAGGCGCGGGTCTCGCGCGGCAGTGACAATTCATTCCACTGCGTACCACGACCACGCGCCTCGTTGCGACGAATCAAACGCTGCACCCTGCCCTGGCCCGCGTTGTAAGCCGCGACCGCCAGCGCCCAGTCCTGGTCGAACAGATCAGCCAGATAGGTCAAATAGTCCAACGCAGCCGCGGTGGACGCATAAAAATCGCGCCTTCCGTCATACCAGTCATTGATCTGCAGATCAAAATCCCGCGCCGTGCCGCTCAGAAACTGCCACGGGCCGGATGCGCTTTCTCGAGAATAGGCAAACGGGTCAAATGCAGATTCGACGATCGGCAGCAAGACCAGTTCTCCGGGCAGGTCGCGTGATTCGACTTCATTGACAATCATATGCAGCCAGGGTCGTGCCCGGTCCAGCACCCGCCGCATGTAATCCGGATGATCGGCATACCACGCTGCCCACGCTGCAGCACGGCTGTCTGCCGGACACTCGGCAAAGCGCAGCCGATCGACCACTCGTGGCCAGATGGACAGCGGTGGGTCGTGACTGAGCTGTTCCTGGGCCAGGCCGGCCAGCGCATCATCAACCGCCTCGAAGGGCTCGGATGGTGTGGGTTCGACAACCGGCGTCTGTGCGGCAGGCTCAGTTGCAGGCATGCCCTCGTTGACATCTTGGACCGTGGCGCAGCCGCTCAGCAAGGCCACCAGCAGCACTGCAACCCAGTGAGCATGTCCACGGGATGGAATCGAATTGAACATCGGGATAATCCGGATCAGGCGTTGTTTTTAGTGATTAACGATCGTGTCATTATTGTATTCTGCATTGCCCTTGAAATTGTTAGCACTCCGTTAGCACGCAAACAATCCATCAAACAACCGAACCACAGTGGCGCTTTCCGGACGTGGCATCGCTACAATGTGGTTTGTCTCAACACTGGCATCCAATGCAGATTCAAACCGACCAGATTCTTCAGTTGTTACGCACCGCCGGCAAGCCGATTACGCGCAAGGCCCTCTCTGACCAGCTCGAACTGACTCACAAACAATCCGATCAATTGGTAAAACCGATCCTGCTTGAACTGATTCAGCAGGGTGAAGTCGTTCGCAATCGTCGGGCAGCCTATGGCCTGGTCGAGCAGATGGATCTTATTCGCGGTCGAATCAGCGCGCATGCCGATGGCTTCGGTTTCGTGATGCCGGAAGACGGAGGCGACGACCTGTTCCTTCCGCCCAGGCAAATGCGGCAAGTGTTTCACGGTGATCGTGTGCTGGCCTCGGTGGCCTCCGTTGACAGGCGGGGACGCAAGGAAGGGCTGATCGTCGAAGTCATCGAACGGGTGCATCAGCAGGTGGTCGGGCGGTATGTCAGCGAAGCCGGAATGGCGTTTGTGGTGCCCGATGACCCGAAGCTCGTGCATGACGTGATGATTCCTGCCTCGTCCAGTAGCAAAGCCCAGCCGGGCAAGATCGTGGTTGCACGCATCACGCATCCACCCAGCCTGAAACGTGCCCCGCTCGGTGAAATCATTGCCGTGCTCGGACAGGCCGATGAGCCGGGCATGGCGACCGAAATGGCAATCTACAACCATCAGCTGCCGCATGAATTTTCAGCCGAGGTTGAGCGTGAAGCTCAGGCGTTTGGCGATGAAATCGATCCCGACCTGATTGCAAAACGCAAGGATTGGCGCAAGCTGCCGCTGTTGACCATCGACGGTGCCGACGCTCGTGACTTCGATGACGCCGTGTTTGCTGAACCCGATAGTGGCGACAATCGCGACGGCTATCGACTCATCGTTGCGATTGCCGATGTCAGTGCTTATGTCGTACCGGGCAGCGCGCTGGACCAGGAGGCCGTCCAGCGCGGCACTTCGGTCTACTTTCCCGACCGTGTGGTGCCCATGCTTCCCGAAACGCTGTCCAACGGCCTATGCTCCTTGAATCCCGATGTTGATCGGCTGGCCATGGCCTGCGAAATGAAGCTTGACCGAACGGGCAAGATTCTGACCAGCCGCTTCCACGAGATTGTCATGCGCTCATCGGCACGGTTGACCTACAACCAGGTTCGCTCGATCGTAGAGCTGGACGACGCCAAGCTGAACGAGCGATTTTCTCACGTCAGAAAAGACCTGGATCACCTGTTTCAGGTCTACCGCCTGCTGGCCAAGCGACGCGAACGACGCGGTGCCATCGACTTTGACTCCAACGAGGTGAATTTCATCTTCAATAGCGAAGGCCGCGTCGATCAGCTGCAGCGCCGTTCGCGCCATGCGGCGCATCGTTTGATCGAAGAATGCATGATTGCCGCCAATGTCGAGGCCGCCAAGACGGTCGACAAAGCCGACCTGCCCGCACTGTTTCGCGTTCACGATAGTCCGCCGGCCGACAAGTTGGACGATCTGGAAGATTTTCTTGCCGCCTACAACATTCGCAAGACCTGGAAGGACGCCCCTGCTCCAGCCGACCTGACGCGAATCCAGCGCGAAGTGCGCAAAGCCAGAAAAAAAGGGCTGGATATCGCGCCTCTGGTCGACGCGGTGCTGCTGCGCAGTCTTGCACTGGCGGTATACCAACCCGACAACAACGGCCACTTTGGCCTGGCACTGGACGCCTATTCACATTTTACTTCTCCAATCCGACGCTATCCGGATCTGCTGTTGCACCGTGCGTTGAAACACATCATCCACCGCCGATCCGCCAAGCAATACAGCTATAGCCAGCCCAGGATGAAGGAATTGGGGCAGCAGTGCTCGTACCTGGAAAGGCGCGCCGAGCAGGCCAGTCGCGACGTCGATGAGCGCCTGAAGTGCCAGTTCATGCAGCGTCATATCGGCGATGAATTCGATGGTGTCATTACCGGTGTTACCGGATTTGGCGTATTTGTCGAGCTGGTCGATCTCGGCGTGAGTGGTCTGGTCCACGTCACGTCGCTGCCGAACGACTACTATCACTTCGATGCGACCGGGCGCGTATTAAGCGGCGAACGCAGAGGCTTGAATTATCGCCTGGCCGATGAAGTGCGTATCGAAGTCATGGCCGTCAGCATCGATGAACGAAAGATCGATTTTCGGATTGCCGGTGATCCGGACGGCGACTCGCCATCCGAGCGTGCCGGCGGTCGCGGCCAATCATCGAACAAGCGAACCAAGCCGATCAGCGCGCAACCCAGGCGCAAGAAAAGCAAGCGGCGTAACACCAGGCGCAAATCATGAGCCGTGAAAAAACCGGCGGCATCAATGCAGTCAGCGCGATGCTGAAACAACACCCCGAACGCATCATTCAACTTTGGGCTCAGAACGGCAATGCCCGAATCGACGCGCTTGTCGAGTCAGCCCGGACTGCTGGCGTGCCGGTACAGACAGCCAACGCCAACGCACTGGATCGACTGGTCGCCGGCGATCACCACCAGGGTGTTGTGGCAGAATTCCAGCCGCTTCCGAACAAGAACGAACAGGACCTCGATTCCATCATCGACGCTGCGGGCCCAGCGGCACTGCTGGTTGCGCTCGATCAGGTTCAAGACCCTCACAACCTCGGTGCCTGCCTGCGGTCTGCAGCAGCGGTTGGCGCTGACGCGGTGTTGATTCCACGTGACCGCGCCGCTGGTCTGACTCCCGCAGCGCGCCGCGCCGCAGCCGGCGCAGCAGAAATGATTCCATTGATCGAGGTCGCCAACCTGTCTCGTGCCCTGCAGCATATTGCCAGCCTCGGCGTTTGGTGCGTCGGCCTGGATGGCGAAGCCGAACAATCCATCCATCAGGTCGACCTGACCGGGCCGATTGCACTGGTCATGGGTGGCGAAGAACAGGGCCTGCGGCGCCTGACCCGGGAACGCTGCGACCTGCTCGCTCGAATTCCAATGTCGGGTGTTATGGAAAGCCTGAATGTATCGGTCGCGACCGGAATTGCTTTAGTTGAAACCCTGCGTCAACGAGGTGAGCAATGAACCAGGCGCTGGCCAGTGAAATCAAAATCAGACTGCCGGCATGGTGCATCGAATTCATGGCGACGTTGCCGAAACACCTGGAAACCGATCAAGCCAAGATGGAACTGGCGGTCTCGCTATCGCGGCAAAACGTCGAGCGCGATACCGGTGGACCGTTTGCAGCCGTGGTCACAGCGATCGACACCGGCCAACTGATTGCCATTGGCGTCAATCGCGTCGAGCCCGATTCCTGTTCAAGCGCACACGGCGAAATTGTCGCGCTGAGCCTGGCCCAGACCCGAATGCGTAACTGGAACCTGGCCGAGGTCAATCCAGCGCCACTCGAGCTGACCACCTCCTGCGAGCCCTGCGCCATGTGCCTGGGAGCGATTCCCTGGTCCGGCGTTGCCAGGCTGCTATGCGGCGCCACCAAGGGCGATGCAGAGATCACCGGCTTTGACGAAGGCGAACGCATCCCGGACTGGATCGGCATGTTGAACCGGCGAGGAATCGACGTCGTCACTGAATTGATGCAGCCACAGGCGGCTCGCGTCCTGAAAGACTACGCCAAGAAAGGCGCGCGGATCTACAACCCCTGAGTTCAGTGTTTATTCACTCGTTCAGGCGCATAGTCTGCTGGATATAACCGGACTGAGTGCATTGCGTAAAGCGACCTTTCTCATCTTGAATCCACGGGTCTGGCTACTCGCCATCACCCTGATCGGCCCGTGTCATTCAGCACCGGCCGCCCAACCCGTTGTCGATCTGGGCCATGTCGAGCTGCAGATCAATATCGATGAAGTCATTGCGAACCCAAGCCGGATTGATCGCTGGACCAAATGGTTGGAGACCAGCATTGCATCGGTTGAAAGTATCGGCATGCCCTACCCGATGGACCGGCTCGATATTCATCTGACCAGTGCGGCCGGCAACGACCCGGTTCAGTTTGGTCGTGTACGCAGGACAGCCATACCTCAAATTCACCTCTATCTGAACCCCGATGCCAGTCTGGATGATCTGCTGGACGACTGGCACAGCTACCACGAATTCGCGCACCTGCTGATTCCGTTCCCTGGCAATCGCGATATCTGGTTTACCGAGGGTCTGGCGTCCTATTATCAATATCTTCTCCAGGCCCGTGCCGGCGTGATCTCGGCTGACCAGGCCTGGCAGCGCCTGGCTGACGGCTTCCAGCGCGGGCTGAATGACCCGAATGGCAGGGGAACAAGCCTCGAACAATTGAGCCCGGCCATGTGGAAACGACACGCGTACCGTCGTGTGTACTGGACCGGTGCCGCCTTCTTTCTGCGCGTTGACCTAGGCCTGCGAACTGAAAGCAACGGACAATATTCCCTGGACCAGGTGCTGGTCGACTTCAATCAGTGCTGCCGCCAGGAGCGCAGTCGTTGGAATGCGAGGCAGCTGGTTGAGGTATTTGGACGCTTGAGCCTGCCGGCCATCTGGCAGCAGGAATATGAGACCAGCTTGCAGTCGGCTGCGCAACCGGAATTCAGTGGCGCCTTCGAACGGCTCGGCATCGAGCCCGACCAGCCGCCGACCCGCTGGAGCCAGCAGCACGGTGCCGTTGCGCTGCGCGATGCCATTGCGCTGGCCAATCAGCCGGCAGAACGGTGACACGCTCGCCGAATCTGCGGATTGGCGTGGCTGCCCGTGCTATTCAGCCAGGGTATTCGATATCGATAATGACCAGGCTGCGCGTGCCATCCGGTGTCGACACGTCCACTTCGGATTCCAGCGCCTGGCCGAGCAAGGCTCGCGCAAGCGGTGAATCAATCGAGATGCGGTTGGTTTTAGCCTCCACTTCATCTGCGCCGACAATCCAGTAACAGTGTGTGGTCAGCTGACCATCACCTATCGTCTCGTCGACCGTGACCCGAGCGCCGAAAAACACCTTGTCTGGATTGTCTGGCTGGCCCGACACGGGCTGCACTTCGTCCACTCGCTTGCTCAGATAGCGCACCCGGCGATCAATCTCGCCGAGCTGCTTCTTGCGATAGATGTACTCGGCGTTCTCCGATCGATCACCCTCGGCTGCTGCAGCCGATAGCGCGCGCACGACTTCTGGCCGCAGCTCGCGCCACAGATATTTCAGTTCCTTTTTCAGCGCAGCCAGGCCCGGCTTTGTGATGTAAGGACTCGACTTCGGTTGTGGTGGACGCCAACGGCTCACTGAAGAATGCTCCAAATCGAATAGGAATTCACGGACTCAACGCTGGCGTTTCGGTTTTTCTTGGCCAATAGCCTGCTTGGCTGTCGACTACTTCCCATCAATATAATCCCGGTCGTCAAAACTGCGCACCCATTCGGGGCGCAGGATGGTCAGCAGCGTCATGATCGCGCCGTTGATAAAGCCCTCGGATAACATGGCCATCGGCAGAAAGATCAGATAGTCACCGCCGATGCGATCCCAACTGTATACCCCCGTGATCATCAGCAGCAGACCGACCGAAATCAAAACGGAGGCAATGACCAACATCGCCCCGAAATGGGCCGTGATGATCAGGTAGACAAAATAATGCCGTGGAAACGAATGATAGATGAACCACTGAGACGCATGCGCTACCAATACCGGCACAACGACGCCGAGCAGGCCATTCACGCCTAATGCGCCCCAGTCGTACAGGCCGGTCGCGGTCAACGCCAGCAATGTCGCGGCAGCGCCGACCAGCGCCAATCGCCAACCAAAAATCAGCACCAGCGTCATGATGCCGAGAAAATGCAGCTCCAGTCCAGCCTGGGCCTCGGCCCGTGCCAGCCACAGCAATCCCATCAAAGCACAACTGCCTGCATACACCCATTCGAGCAGGTTCTGCCGCAGCAAACGCCAGGCCGCACCGCCCGCGGACCAGAAAACGGCCACCGAGAAAATCAACAGTGCAGCCCAATTCAGCCAGTTGGGCAATAGATCCGATGGAATGTTCATCCGTGCAAGAATAGGTCAGCAATGTGATGTTTTTTGATATTTCTGCGACCTTTCTACGGTCGCCAGCGTCTAATCAAAACATGAAGTCGTCTCCATTCGCCCAAGCACTGGATGAAGTAACCCTGCAAGCCTTGAAAAAGGACTGCCGGCAGGCGCAATCACGGGTCTACCAGACTTATGCCAAACCGGCCTGGACGCTGGCCGTTCGCTTGAGCGGTTGTGAAGCGCGCGCCTGGGACGCCGTTCAAGAGGCCTTTTTACAAGCCTTCGGGAAGATTAGTCAGTTGCGCAACTCGAACAGCTTCGGCTTCTGGCTGCGTCGCATTCTGGTCAACCAGGTCATGGACCAGCATCGCCACACATTTGACTCGCTGCCTGACGAAACGGCCGATGAGGCTGCCCCCTCGGCGTCGATCAGTAATTGGATGGATATCGAGCGCGCGCTGGCTCGACTGAGTGAAAGCGATCGCTGGGTAGTATGGCTGCACGATGCTGAGGGCATGACGCATGACGAGATTGCCGAGCTGGCGGGACAAACAAAGTCCTGGTCCAAGTCGCGCCTCAGCCGCGCGCGCAAACGATTACAGCAACAATGCGAACTCACAAAGGTTGAGCCGTCAGGTTTGACCATGCAAGGTGCCAACAATGTCTGATGACCCTAACAATCTTCGTCAACTACCGTCGATCGAGCCACCAGCCCAACTTTGGGATGTGATCGAGGCCCGGCTTGAGGTCCGCGCCAACGCATCTGTTTCGGCACAACCAGAAAGCAAGCCGGATGGGGCCAATCGTTGGGTATCACTGACGATGGCAGCGGCCGTGTCCGTGCTGGTTATTGGCCTGGCTGTGGTCCTGAATCAAACGACAAACATCGAAGTCGAATCCGACGTGCCATTGGCCAGCAAAAACACGCCACATGGGCTTGTACCCGTTGCTGAAGCCGCGCCTCATTCTGGCTTGTTGTTGGCTCGACGGGCCTCGGCCCTGCTGGAGCGTCAGCTCCGCTTCAACAGCAATCAGGCGCTGAGCGCAGACCAGATTCCCGGGCTGCTGATGCTCGAAAACGAACTGGGTCTGGTCGATGAGCTGTTGATCGAGCGGCCCGACGATACGCGTCTGTGGCAGCAGCGAATCAAGATCCTCGACCAGATGAATCAGGGCTACAGCAACAGTCACTGGCAGGCCCAGGTCGCGCAGGTCAGCCTGTAAATCGCTGCGACCAATTGCATCGGCCAACCGTCTCAGTGTCGACTACATCATTTCATGGAGTAAACGAATGAACCAAAAACTACTGATTGCATCCCTGCTGTTGCTGGCGCTGCACTGGACATCCGCTGTGATTGCCCAGGACGAAAGCCGCGATGCTGAACAGCTCGCTCAGCTGCGCGAAGAACTCGCGGTTGCTCAAACTGAACTGGCCGAAGCAGCACGCAGAATGGCTGAAATCCGTCGCGAGCTTGCTACCGAACAGTTGGGTCTTGAACAATCCAGCCGCGTGGTCATTCAGATGAACGACGAAGTCATTGAGATCGACGATCTGCATGAGCTATCCGAAATGGAATTTCAAAACGCGATTGGATCGCGTCTGGAAGAACTGGAAGGTATCAATCTTGCCCGCGTCGGCAATTTCCCGCCTCGGCTGGGGATCATCCTGGATGAATCGGAGGATGCACTGACGATTACAGGCGTCACACCGAACAGCGGTGCTGCAGACGCCGGGATTCAGACGGGCGATATATTGCTTGCCGTCAATGGACAGGTGATCAATCCAATCGACGCCAACTCGGTGCGCGATCTCCTGTCTGAATTTACTGCAGGTGACACGGTCACGGTCGAAATCGAACGCGACGGAGAATTGCTTGCTGTGGATGTTGTGACCGGTTCGCCGTTTGGTCACTTCGAGTGGGTTATGGATACGATTGCTAGCCAGGTGCCTGGCATGGGCCTGAACATCGTCATGGATTCCTCAGGCAACTTGCAGAGTGAAGATATCAGGGGTCCGATTGCTCCTGGTGCACCGAGGCCTCCAGGCGCTCCAGTGCTGGGCCGGCTTGATATTTTCCCACCTGAAGTACTTGGTAGAAATACGGATTTGATCAGCAACCACGCCGGCCTTGCCCCTTACTTTGGTACTTCTGACGGCGTTGTGGTGCTGCGGATAGACGAGGACAACGCGCTGAATCTCCGTTCTGGCGACGTGCTACTCAGGATTAATCAGCAACTCATCAATGATCCGGTCGATCTGGGCCGACAGTGGCTTTCTAACCGCAGTGCAGGAGATACCGTCACGCTCGAAATCATGCGCGAAGGCGCATTGACTCAAGTTCAGGGCACGGTGCCTGCACCGGCCGATGTGCCAGGGGTTGGTCAACAGCGTCATATTCATATTGAGCGCCATCCTGAAGCACCCAAGCCTGCCCAACGGCCTGAACCGCCTTCCGGCAGCTTTTGAACCGGCAAGCCCATCAAGCTAGCAAAACAGCAGGCACCGGCCTGCTGTTTGCTTACTCCCGGCACTGCTTTCGGATCACCAGTTTCAGCCCCGACCATACGTCGTTCACCGCACAGACCTTGACGTCAACCAGTTGAATTTCAAAGGCCGCTGCGCGGATACCATTGCCGTCGAGATCACTTGCAATTCCAGAGGCCTGCTTGGGCCAGGATACCCAGATCACACCGTCTTGGGGGATCGAGTTGCGGGCACGATTCAGGACGGGCTTGAGCGGGTGCGGGTCAATTGAAAAAATGTGCCATAGATCGATATCAGTGCGCAACCGCGAAGAGACTTTGACGCCGTTCGGCAGCGGGTGCAGCCAGTCCAGATAGTGCGTAGGTGCATTCACCGTCTTGACCCGAAAACCGGGCTTGATGCCCAGTTTTTTAGCCAGTGGCGTGCCGGAATACCCCGTGTTCATCCTTTGATCCTTTAGAGTGGCTCAACCGCCATCGGATTTTCTGACCTTCGGAATCCAGGCCCAGTCCATTTCACAGATCAGCGTCGCCTGCCCTGTTGTATCGGTCACCTCAACGGGAACCACGACCGCCCCTTTGTCGGTGCTGTGCAGTTGTGCAATGGCGTCATCGGGCAGAGTGGCCACGCCGAGCAGGTCACCTTCGGATCGCCGCGTGTACTGAATCGTCATTTTCTTCATCAGTGGAATGCACTGATCCTGAACATTCATGCCTACCACCAGGCCGGTCGCCGTTTCAGCCAGCAGCGCCGCGGCGGCAGCGTGGACGGAGCCGATGTGATTCTGGACCCTGCGGGTGTTCTTCAATCGGATTCTGACTTCGTCAGCGCTGATTGATTGAATCGAAAGACCGGCAGTACCAACAAATGGAATGGTTCGGCGAATCGCGAAATTACGCAGCGGGCCCTGCAGCATGCCCGGAACGGCATCGAGCTTGCCCAGCGTTCGCCGCATGGCATTGGAAAAACTCATCGTCATATTCTGCATCAAAAACCTTGCGCGTACTCCACGGTTCGCAGAACAGTACACTGTGCCCATGAGAGTCATCGCGCACACGTGCTCGAACACCGAAATTGTCTGTGCGCTCGGTCGGGCCGACTGGCTGGTCGGCGTGGATGAGCATTCCGATTACCCGGTTGATGTCGTCTCCAGGTTGCCAAAAATTGGCCCTGATCTTGATATCGATATCAATAAAATCATTGACCTGAAGCCGGATCTTGTTATTACTTCTCTAACAGTACCAGGCCATGAGCGCTGCCTGCAGCGGATACAGGAATCAGGCATTCCGCACCTGGTCACCCAGCCGCACAGCCTGAAGGAGATTCAATCCGATATTCAGCGGATTGGTCACGCCCTTGCTGCCGAATCTCGAGCCCAGGCTCTGGTCGAACGCTTCGATCACTATCGGGAAGCACCGGCATTCAGTTCGACCATTCCGATTCTTATTGAATGGTGGCCCAAGCCGGTCATCGTGCCAGGCAGAAAATCCTGGGTCAATGAAATGCTGGAACTGGCCGGTGCGCATAATCCATGGCGCAACGACGACTCGGAAAGCCTGGAAATCACGGATGAACAGGCTTGTGCTGCAGCCCCGGAAGCCATCATCATGAGCTGGTGCGGCGTCAAGGAAGCGAACTATCGACCGCATATTGTCGAGCGACGAACCGGCTGGGCGTCGATCCCGGCGATTCGCAACCAACAGATCATTCCGATCAGCGAAGCCTGGCTGGGCCGCCCGGGCCCGCGCGTGCTGCAGGGCATTGAAAAACTGAGGTCCGTTGTCAACGCGTGCATGAAACGCTGAATTTCAAGGCCCGGCTCACTTCTGCAGTAAAATAGCGTCCCAATGAACAGCACCAACAACACATCGCCAGCCGTCGGACTGGTCAGTCTCGGCTGCCCGAAAGCGTTGGTCGACTCCGAACAGATCGTGACCGGGCTGATCCAGCAGGGGTACACGATGGCTGCCGATCATGCCAGTGCCGACCTGGTCGTCGTCAATACCTGCGGTTTTATCGATCAGGCCAAGGCCGAATCGCTCGAGGCCATCGGCGATGCCCTGTCGGAGAACGGCAAGGTGCTGGTCACCGGCTGCCTGGGTGCCAAGACCGAGGACATCACGACGATCCACCCGAAAGTGCTGGGCGTAACTGGTCCGCATCAGGCCGATGCCGTTCTGCAATCGGTGAATCAGCATCTGCCGCGCCCGCATGATCCATTGGTCGACCTGGTGCCGCCCGCAGGGCTCAAACTGACGCCCAGACACTATGCCTATCTGAAAATTTCCGAAGGCTGCAATCATAAATGCCGGTTCTGCATCATTCCGGCCATGCGGGGTCGACTGGTCAGTCGACCCATCGGTATGGTGCTGCGCGAGGCGGAACAACTGGTAGAACAAGGCGCCAAAGAGCTACTGGTCATCAGTCAGGACACCAGTGCTTACGGGGTGGATACGCGCTATCAAGCCGATTACTGGCAGGGCCGCCAGATCGAAACCCGCATGCTGGATCTGGCGCGCGAACTGGGCGAACTCGATGCCTGGATTCGGTTGCACTATGTCTACCCCTACCCGCACGTGGACCACGTGATTCCGCTGATGGCCGAAGGCAAGGTCCTGCCCTACCTGGACATTCCGTTCCAGCATGCCAGCCCCGACGTGCTGAAGAACATGCGCCGCCCTGCGGCCTCGGAAAATACGCTGGAACGTATTCGACAGTGGCGTTCGATCTGCCCCGAACTGGTCATTCGCTCGACGTTCATCGTCGGCTACCCGGGCGAAACCGAAGCGGATTTTGACTACCTTCTGGAATGGCTCGACCAGGCCCAACTGGAACGCGTCGGCTGCTTCCAGTACTCAGCCGTTGAAGGTGCGGCCGCCAACGCCCTGCCCGACCCGGTGCCCGACGAGGTCAAACAGGAGCGCTGGCACCGCTTCATGCAGCACCAGCAGGGCATCAGTGAGCAGCGCCTGCGCAAAAGGCTTGGCCGGATTGAAACCGTGTTAGTCGATGAAGTGGACGTGTCAGCTACCGGCGAGACGCTGCAGGCACGCGCCAGAAGCTACGGCGACGCGCCGGAGATCGACGGTCAGGTCATTATCGAGGACGCCGACACGATCAACGTAGGTCAGATGATCGAAGTCGAAATCACCGGCCATGATGCCTACGACTTGTTTGCAAGCCCGCGGAACTAAGCGCGCTTTTAGCCATCCCATAAACCAGATCGACCTGTTGGAATCAGCATCAGGCACCACCATACATTACGCAATAATCAATTTTTTACACTGAGAAACACTATGCCTATCATTCGCAAACCGCTTGTACTGTCCGCTCTTACACTGAGTATGATCGCTGCACTCCTGCTTTCCGGCTGCTCTTCCGAACCCGAGCCAACCGGGGATGCCGTTGTTGAACCCGAAACGCCGGCACAGACCGTAGCTGAATCGACTGAACCCCGTCCGTCGACCACGACCAATGCGCCGGTGATGGAAGAACTGCCATCAGGCAGCACCGGAGCACGTCACCGCTTCGTGCCGGATGTCGAGGGGCAACTTGAAGCAGCCGGTGGCGGTTTGCAGAGCATTATCGATGGCAGCAGCCCGAACGCCTTCAACGAGAGTCTGCAGTGGATTGCTTCGGACACATCGGCGGAACAATACCGCGAGCTGGAAAGTGCTATCCGCTTTTTGAATGTCTATGACCCGGCCGTACTGGGCAACGACGCGAAAATGCGCGAACGACTCAATGGCCTGACCGGTCAGGAAGTGATCGATCTGGCCGCACAGGTCAGCAAACAGCGCTCCGGGCGCAATAACTGATCAACCTTGGATCACGGCCGCCGGTTGATTGATCGGCGGCCTGTCGCGATTGAATCGCTCAGAACACGCCCGGAATCAGCCACCAGCTGTTTGCTCGCCACTGCGCCCACTCCGGGTGACGCGACATCCGGGCTTCCTTGATCCGCATATTGACCGCAAATACTCCCAGCCAGACCCAGGCCAATACAATAAATGCAAGCCAGTGCCAGACCAGCATGGCCAGGCTGCCATAAATCAGCATTTCTCCGAGATAGTTCGGATGTCGAATGTAGCGAAACATGCCGGTTGAAATCAAACCGGAGTGATATTTCAGCGTAAAGTACTTTTGCGCATCGGATGCCAGCATGATCGCAATGCCCAATACGCAGACAAAACTGTTGATCCCCAGCCAGAGCGCATCATCCAGCGGATAGTCACCGCCGTAACCCGCAATCAGCAGCCAGCCAAACAGCCAGTACCACCCCAGCACGCCCAGAAACGCATTGATCCCACCGACAATGGTGATGCGCTTTTGCCAGGCCGGATCGGGAAACGCGACATCCTTGATCAACCAGACCATGCCATAGCCGCCGTGCAATGCCCAGTAGATCCAAGCGGCGGTGCCCCACTCGCCGTACCACCACATCAACAGTAGTAAAAACACCGGAGTGCCGGCTTTCTGGACATTGATTACCCAGGAAAATTTCCAGGGCCGTGGTCCACCAAGGCAATCCTCGACCAGCCACTGCGTCAAACGCTGCATACGAATGGCCCACTGGGGTGCAGGCTGCGATTGATCGAGCCTATTCATGCCGTAGGAGCTGTACTAGCGAAGCGTATTGCTCGGTCGAGAGGGCCGACATCGATTGATTTCAGTGACTGGTCCGGGTCACGTCGATAACAGCGGTTTTACGTCGTCGGTGTAGCGAAACACCAGTTCACGATTCGGGCTCAGCAGCGCATGATCCTTGCTCTGGTACTGCGATCGTTCAAGCAGGTCACGGATGATGTTGATGCGGCCTTTCTTCTTGTTGTTGTTGACCACCACAGTCCACGGCGACAGCGCAGAATGGGTTCGATCCAGCATGACATCCCGGTGCTGCGTGTATTGATCCCAGTGGTCCAGGGCAACTTCATCAACCGGGCTGATTTTCCATTGCTTGAGTGGATTTTCACGACGCGCCAGCAAGCGCTTTTCCTGTTCTTCCCGCGAAATATCGAGGTAATACTTGATCAGCTGGATACCGGACTGGATCAGCATGGCTTCGAAATCCAGTACGCTGGTCAGAAAACGGCGGTACTGATGGTCGGTGCAGAACCCCATGACCGGCTCTACGCCGGCCCGGTTGTACCAGCTTCGATTGAAGATCACCATCTCGCCAGCGGCAGGCAGATGATGTACAAAGCGCTGGTAATACCAATGCGATTGCTCACGATCGGAAGGCTTCGGCAGCGCCACCACGCGCGTCTCACGCGGGCTCAGATGCTGCACAATACGCTTGATCGAACCATCCTTGCCGGCACCGTCCCGCCCCTCGAACAGGATCAGAACACGTTCGCCTGATTCGATGACGTGACGCTGCAGGGTCACCAGCTGAATACTCAGCTCATGCAGCAGCGACTTGTAGTTTTCTTCGTTGACTTCTTCATGCATCGTCAAGCCACCCTACCAGACCAGATCGTCCGGCACAGGCGGATAGTCATCCGATTCAGTCGGCTGATCAGGTTCTGCGGCACTCAGGTCCGGTACCAGGTCACTGGCAATGGCTTGATACGCCTCCAGAACTTCGGGCGCTACGATCAAATAACGACCGCGCAGATTGACCAGGCCGAGCAGACCCTGATTGAGCTGGTCTCGCTGCTCCGGCGTACAGAGAACGCGTCGAATCCGGCCCAGGTGCTCAAAATACCGGGGTGTGTCCGCCTCGTCATGATTCAGCGACTTGCCTTCAACGATCGCGTCGAGTTTAAGGTTGCGCTTGCGGCGTGCTTCTTGATCTGCCACGCGCGCCTGCTTGATGCGTTCTTTTTCAGCACGTTCAGCATTGCGGCGGGCAATCCAGGCTCGTTCCAGATCCGATTTCTTTTGTTTCGATCGATCTTGACCGGCCTGGTGCGGTCTCGGGCCGGGTTTTCCTGTACGACCCCTGCTTCCGGACTTGCCCGAAGCGGTTGATGTTTTGCCGGGCTTGTTGCGATTGCTCGGCTTTCTGGAGTTTTTCTTGCGCGCCTGCTCCAGCTCATCTTCGCTGGTCAGGCCGGATTTCAACAGCGCATCTTGCAGTGAACCCATGACTACCCTCGATCAAGCACATGGCCGGAAGGTCCGGCCATGCATTCAACGTTGATTGAACCGGCTCAGCAGGCGGGCTGCCCGCGATATCAAAAGCCGGTCCAGCACAATTTTACTGAATTTCGATCAGCTCAACTTCGAAAATCAACGTGGAGTTCGGGCCGATCGGACCCGGACGGCCCTGCTCTCCATAGGCCAGTTCTGACGGAATGAAAAACTCATAGCGTGAGCCGGCAGGCATCAGCTGCAAGCCTTCGGTCCAGCCCGGAATGACCTGGTTCAAGGCAAACGTAGCGGGCTCACCACGTGAATAGGAGCTGTCGAATTCAACGCCATTGATCAAGGTGCCGCGATAGTGCACGGTGACACGATCCGTGGCTGCCGGGCGTTCGCCGTCCCCTTCCTCGATGACCCGGTACTGAAGACCGGATTCGGTCACCTGCACACCCTCTTTCTCGGCATTTTCAGCCAGGAAAGCAGCACCGTCTGCCGCGTTGATTTCAGCATCACGATTGCGCTGCTGCTCCAGCTCGGCTTGACGTCGCTGGATAAAGGCCTCACGTTCGGCCAGCGCCTCTTCCTCTGTCAGCAAGGTTTCTTCGCCCATGTAGGTCGCACGCAGCGCTTCCATCAGAATATCGATATCCAGATCCATATCCTGGCCGGACAGTGATTGGCCGATATCCATGCCAATGGTGTAGCTGAGACGATCCTGATCGGTTTCAAGCGTCGTCGTTTGAGCGGTCGCAGCCGTCGAAATGGACAGGGCAAGCGCGCTGATCGCAATGATTTGATTGCGCATATTGAATAATCTCCGATGTGTTGTTGATTCGGTATTGTGTTTGAGTGGCGTGCAGGCAATGCCATGCACAAAAGGAATACTGCTTGTTCGAAAACTAGGACATCGATTTATGGAACCAGTTTCAAGCAATCGCCCGGGTTTTGATTCAGCTGCGCATGATACCAAAGCTTTGCCCTTGGCCGTTTGAAAGATTCGCTGATGAACAACCGCTTATTGATTGCCGTCTGGCATACATTAGTAGTAGGCAGAATGGCCAGGCGATTGTGTTGCGATTGGCTGGACACTTGGCTTGACACCGTCGTGGTGTTTTAGTATAGTAGTACACCAAGATCACGCTGCAAGGAGAACATCATGCTGCCGATTACGAATCACAAGGTACATATTCCGCATGCCATCGCACTGGCAGCAGCACTGATTGGGCTGGTTGCCGCCCTCAGCTGGGACTTCAGATCCAGCGACCTGAATTCAACCAGGATAAGTTCTACCGTGGTCAACACGGAACATTCAAACATGGACGACAGTTCAGAGCCTTCGGCCAAGCAAGCTTCCTCCGGCGGGGGCGCGTCACCCAGTAGTCAATGGAGTTCAAGTCCTGTACTGCCTTTATTCTTGCCCGCGAGCCCGAATGGCCAATGAGCCGACAGTGGGACGATAACCAGCCCATCTACTGGCAGCTGCGCGAACGGACGGTCGCGGCTATCCTGGACGGCACACTTCCCGAGGGCGAGCCCTTGCCCTCGGTACGGCAGGTTGCGGTTGATTTCCAGATCAATCCGCTGACGGTCTCAAAGGCCTATCAATCACTGGTCGACGATGAACTGGTCGAAAAGCGCCGCGGGGTCGGCATGTTCGTCATCGAGGGCGCGCGCGACCAGTTGTTGGCCTCCGAACGAGACCGGTTTCTGAATGAAGACTGGCCCAAGGTAGCTGCGCGCATTGAGCAGCTGGGTCTTTCTGTTGAAGAATTGTTGAAAATTCTGGATCAATCATCCGATCAATCGAACGATGCCGATCCTGAATTGAAAGCCAATGGGAGCCACTGATCACAATGAAACCAACCATTTACGCGAAAAATTTACACCGTCACTACGGCAAGACGCGCGCCCTCGACGGCGTCGATATGAACATACCAGCCGGGCGCATTGTCGGCCTGATCGGCCCGAACGGTGCCGGCAAGACCACTGCCCTGAAAGCCATTCTGGGCCTGACCAATTTTGAGGGTGAACTCGAGGTTCTAGGACTGGATCCATCGAAAAATCGCGACGACCTGATGCAGGATGTCTGCTTTATTGCCGACGTCGCCGTACTGCCACGCTGGGCGCGGGTCTGGCAGATCATCGATCTGACCGAAAAGCTGCATCCCCGGTTTTCGCGCAAAATCTGCATGAAATACCTGTCGAAAACCAAGATTCAGCAGAAATCAAAGGTTCGTGCCCTGTCCAAAGGCATGATCGTTCAGCTCCATCTTGCGCTGGTCATGGCCATCGATGCCAAGCTGCTGGTGCTCGACGAACCCACGCTGGGGCTCGACATCCTGTTTCGCAAGCAGTTCTACTCCAACCTGCTGAATGAATATTTTGATCAACAGCGCACGATCCTGATTACTACTCACCAGGTCGAGGAAGTCGAGCATATCCTGACCGACCTGATCTTTATCAAGGACGGCAAACTGATCGTCAACAGCTCCATGGACGAAATCCATGATCGCTATTCGGAAGTCATGGTCAGCCCCGAATCGCTGGAACAGGCGCGCAGCATGAACCCAATCCACGAGCGCGTATTGTTCGGCCGCCACATCATGTTGTTCGATCAGGCCGGTCGCGAGGAGCTCGAGCTGATTGGTGAAATTCACAAACCCAGCGTGGCCGATTTGTTCGTTGCGCTGATGGGCGATAAAGAAGCGCAGGAAGAACGAGTGGAGGGCGCAGCATGAACACGAATTCATTGAGCCGCTTGTGGATCATGATGCGGCGAGAGGTCTGGGAAAGCCCGTTCTCGTTCAAGTGGACGCCCGTCATCGTGGTTGGCTTCATTCTGTTGTTCACGATTCTGGCACTGATTATCGGTGCACGAGTCGACAACGAAATGGTCTTTACCAAAGACGGCATCCGGCAATTTGCCGAGATGGCAGTCGAACAGCGCAGCCTGCTGCTGTATGGCGTGACCATTTCGATTTCAGCCATCTTTACCCAGGTGATGTTCGTGGTGGTCGTGTTCTACCTGGCCGGCTGCCTGTACGACGACCGTCGCGACCGCTCCATCCTGTTCTGGAAGTCGCTGCCGATTTCCGACACGATGACCGTCGCATCCAAGATCCTGACCGCGATCGTGCTTGCGCCCCTGGTCTATCTGGCCGGCACCATACTGATCCAGATTCTGATCATGTTGATTGCGACCTGCTACAGCTTTTTGGCCGGCGTCAACCCCTTCACGACCTTCTGGGGCCCGTCCAACCTGCCGAGCATGTGGCTGCTGTTGCTATTTGGCGGCCTGGTCCAGGGCCTGTGGCTGCTGCCGCTGTATGCCTGGATCCTGTTCTGCTCATCCTGGGCACCGCGGCTGCCGATCTTGATTGCGGTACTGGTGCCGGTACTGATCGGCATCTTCCAGCAGTTCTGGAGTTTTTTCAGTGACTTCCGCTTCTCGACCGAGAACATCATGCTCACGATTCTCGAGCGCATCGGGCGAGGCGTCGTACCGGCCACCATCGAGTGGGATCAAATTACCGACGGCAGCGAGCGCTTGACGCGTCCCGCTGAAGAGATGTTCATGAGCTACGGCTCGGTCGTCGATTCCCTGTTCAGCCTGCAAATGTGGATCGGCATTGCGATCGGCATCGTGTTTATTGTGGCCTCGATCTGGTTCCGCAAGCGGGCGACGGATTCCTGATCGAAGAGCAGAACACTGCCTGATCAGTTCCAGTCCGCTTGATCCCAGTTGAACTGGTCCCACTCGGTTCGGCTGAACGTGCAGTCAATCGGGATGCTGACGCGCGCTGTGGCCACGCCGGTCAGGTCGCCGCCGCAGACAGCCCCGCTGGCTGGCTGCTCGGTAATGGTCACTGCGTAGTTCTCGCCGCCTTGCACTTCCGTTCCAAAGCAGAACGCGCCGTCGGACGTGACTTCGAGGATTTCATGGCCGTTGAGCTGGAACGCGGCCGAGCGGCTGCCCAGACCGGTGACGACCA
>JGI12210J13797_10179029_pt1 | contig 27695 bp, 26 predicted proteins | sample ElkSlonscriptome_3_FD_13797 | JGI IMG/M metagenome (IMG submission 13797) | reverse complement strand
GGCTTGGGAGCCGTCGCCTCAGACCGCCGCGTCATGGTCGGCGCTAGTTGGAAAACGCGGCGTCAAGCTCTCGTCGGTTCACTGGTTGGTCTCGCTAGCGCGCTTCTTCGGCTGGCTTTCAGCGCCAACGCGCTAAACTATGGACAACGGTCGGGCAGTTGTTTTTGGCCGGCTGGTTTCAGGAAGATACACTCGGGAGGTCCGCCATGCGCCGCAGTTTGGCATCCCTGTCCCTGTTGGCCTGCCTGGCGCTGTGCGCCTTGCCTGCTCACGCGCTGCGCTGCGGCAACAACATCGTCAGCGAGGGCGACAGCACGATGCTGTTGCTGCGCAATTGCGGCGAGCCGACCCTCAAGGAGCAGTTCGTCGATCGCATACCGGTGCGGACCTACGATCAGGTGACAAATGCCTACTTCACGGCCTACGGTGAACAACCCTATGATGTCTGGACCTACAACTTTGGGCCGCGACGTTTTGTTCAGCGCATCACCATCAAGGGCGGCAAGATTCATCGCATCGAGAGTCAGGGCTACGGGTACTGAGCGTGCTGCCATTACCCGCCCAAGCTCCGCCGTCGCGGAATCGCGTGCCGCTCGCCCAGCAGTCCTTCGAGAGCAAGATCGGCCAACTCTCCTATCCTGCGGACATCCAGGCTGGACTAGCTGACGCCGAGTAGCCCGACTCTCGCCATCCACAAAGGCCCGAGCGTGGGCAACGGTCCGCGTAACCGTCCCGTTGGATTCCTCGGCCCGGCCGGTATCTGATGGCCTCAGGCAGGAGAGCGTCCCGTTCTTACCTATTCTCATTACTCCCTGTATGCCTTTGGGTAGTCTCGATAGCTGTTCTTCAAACCTAAACGGTACTGCCGGCTAGCCCAAGCCACTCGGGCCATTTGGTCGGGCGTGGAAAGGTGGCGGTTGACTCGCATCGGCACCTTGTCGAGAGCTCGATGGGCCTGATTGGCAAACGCCTGCACGAATTTCCGCAGCGGCATCGATGTCGGTGTTAAGGGATGCATGCAGTCGTGCAGGTCGTGGGGATTGTCGACCCAAATGCGTGACTGGATCGCCTTGTAGTCGGGCGTGCCAGGCGATGGCGTGCGGACGGCGAAGCTGCGTTGCAGTGGCGGCAAACCGCGGACATAGTCGCGCAATTTGGCAAATTCCTCCTCACGGTTTCTGATGCCTATAGTCCGCTACGATAGGGCGTCGCTAGCGACATGCGGTGCCGGCGAGCTCAACGCCCCCGCGCCCGACGATGTTCGAGCGCGGGTGGGCGGCGCTACTGGGTGGGTGGCGTCGACTCTTCCTGCAACAGGTCCTCAATGGCGCTGACCAGTGCATCCGTGGGCAGCCCATGGGGCAACATGCGTGCGAGTTGGCCTTGGCGGTCGAGCAGATACAGGCTCGCGCTGTGGTCGAGGGTGTAATAGTCCGCGTCGGCGGCCTGAACGCGGGCGTAGCGTACCCGGTAGTGATCGGCGATCTGTCGCAGGGTTTCGGCGTCGCCTGTCAGTCCGATCAAACGCGGATTGAACCAGGTGACGTACTCGCTCAGACGCTTCGGCGTGTCGCGCTCCGGGTCGAGCGAGATAAACACCGGCTGCACCTGAGTCGCGTCGGCGCCGAGTTGCCGCAAGGCGGCAGTCATGGTGGCCAGCGTCGTTGGGCAGATGTCTGGACAGAAGGTATAACCGAACGACAACAGCACCACCTGACCCCGCGCTGATCGCGTTGACCAGGGTTCTCCATGCTGGTCGGTCAGCTCAAAATCCTTGCCCGCCGTGGCCGCTAGGCTCGCTGTCGAAAGCCAAGCTAACGCAAGGCCCGATAGTAGACCCACTCTCAGCCCCATTTCCAGTCTGGCTCCCAGCCTCAAAATCAGTTCGATCCCGCGTCGCTGTCCGGTTCGGAGAACGTTTTGCATGCCTTGATGATCCTACCCGCGAATGTACGACGGGCTGAAGCACGGGGCGTTCCATGTCCAGCTCCGCCCAAGAGGCCGGGTACTTCATCGCCGCAAAGTCGTCTGGGAGCCGTGTTCCTCGGTGATGTGCCTGGACGCGAACCTGTGAATTCGGCGATTGCCGGCGGCGCCGGTGTCGCTGTGCCGTGACAGTCTGTGAAGCAGGCGCTGGCGGTTCCGGGACTGCATCTGGTTGCGAACGACATCTGTTGCCTTCGGCAGCTCGGCTGCTGTACTCCGCTGACCTTTGGCATCTTCTTTGCAGGCCTGATCTGCGTGACCACCGTGCGGCAAGCAGCGGGGCGCGATCCCCGCCGTCGCGGGGGCCGTCGTGGCCTAGGTTCCGTTGAGAGATAACGGCAGTTGGCACGACAGGACGGCTAACGAGCCACGGCGCTGCTGAGCTTTCGGCGGCTGGCGTTGCCGCCGCGATGCCACCCCGCATCCGCCGCACGTGGAACCACGTATTGGCGAATGTAGCGCCAGTCTCTAGCCTCAAAACAAGCCCATCAGGCGTTCACCGCTGATCGGACGCGAGCGATATCACCACCACTGACCGAGGGAGTTTCATGAAAAACCCGTTCAAACTCGACCAACTTTGGCGCCGTTGTGCGCCAGCCTTCGCGCTGGCAGGCGCTACATTTGCAGCTGGCGCGATACTGCCCGCGAACGCGCTCGCTGACGAGACCTGCATGTCGCCTTACATGGCGAAGATCGTCGGGCAGGAAGACTTTGTTTACGTCTGGACCCTGGGCGTCGAGGGCGTCGGTGACGGGCAGGACAAGCTGGTAACCATCGACGTCAATCCGAACTCCGAGACCTATGGGCAGGTCATTCACAGCCTGTCGGTCGGCGGCCGTAACGAGGCCCATCACTCAGGCCTGACCGACGACCGTCACTATCTTTGGGCCGGCGGGCTGGACACCAATAAAGTCTTCATTTTCGACGTGCATAGCGACCCGGCGCAGCCGACGCTGCACAAGGTGATTACGGACTTTACCGCCAAGAGCGGCGGCGTGGTCGGGCCACACACCACTTACGCGCTGCCGGGCCGCATGATGATCACGGGGTTGTCCAACAATAAGGATAACGGCGGACGAACGGCGATGGTGGAATACACCAACGACGGTGAGTACATCGAGACCTATTGGATGCCCACCGATGACGACCTGCGTGGTGCCGAGAAGGCGGGACAGTTCGCCGATGGCTATGGCTACGACCTGCGCGTGCTGCCGCGGCGCAACGTGATGCTGACCTCGTCGTTCACCGGCTGGTCCAACTACATGATGGACTTCGGCAAGATGCTCCAGGACGAAGAAGCGATGAAGCGCTTCGGCAACACCGTCGTCGTCTGGGATCTGCACACGCGCAAGCCCATCAAGGTGCTCGACGTGCCCGGTGCGCCATTGGAGGTCCGTTTTGCGTGGGGCTCCGATCACAACTATGCGTTCACCACCACCGCACTGACCTCCAAGCTCTGGCTCATCTATGAAGACGAGCAGGGCGAGTGGCAGGCCAAGGCAGTCGCGGACATCGGCGACCCGTCGCAGATACCGCTGCCGGTGGACATCTCCATCAGCTCAAACGACAAGCATCTGTGGGTCAACACCTTCATGGACGGCAAAACGCGCCTGTTCGACATCTCCGATCCCTTCAACCCCAAGCAGATCTACGAAAAGCAAATCGGCTCCCAGGTCAACATGGCCTCGTCGGCCTGGAGCGGAGAGCGTGTCTACTACACGTCGTCGTTGCTCGCTAATTGGGATAAGAAGGGCGAAGATGACGAGCAATACTTCAAGGCGTACACCTTCGACGGCGAGAAGCTTACCGAGCAGTTTGCCATCGATTTCTACGAGCAGAAGCTCGGTCGTGCGCACCAGATGCGCTTTGGCGCCTATGCCCTCTATGGCATGAAACGCCCGGAGACGCGCTACGCGGCGACTGTCGACTGACTGATCGCGCGTTTCCGCTAGACGCAACGATGAGCCGGCATGGATGCCGGATTTTTCTTTTGGGAGCGGGTTTAAGCGCCGATTGGGCTGCGCAGAGGCTGCTATCGCCGCCGTCTCGACTGCACATCGCCCCCACGCGCTTGACGGCGGCTTGTCGCGGCCATCGGCGGCCCGTACGGAGGTTCCGCTGAGTGTCTGGCGAATTCGTCGTCGGCCCGCAGCCCTGTCTGTTTCACGGTTTGATCGCAATGCAAGATTTTGGCAAACAGCTGTTCATGCGGGGCATCGCACTCACGTTTGCGCTCAGCGCGTCGGTCGAGGCCGCCACGGGCGACGCCGAAATTCTGGCGCCCTTCTACACTGGCGCGGAGTACGAGGCGCCGGAGGCCGGGACTTACCGACTACCGCCCCTGGGCGAGGCGGCCGACGGCGCCGTGCTTACGGCCAACGGCAGTGCCCAGCGCCTGCACGACCTGTTCGATGGCAAGGCGGTGCTATTGAGCTTCATCTACAGCAGTTGCAGCGATGTCAATGGCTGTCCTCTGGCCACCGCGGTGATGTATCAAGTAAAGCGACAGATCGAAAACGATCCGGCGCTGCGCGGGCGGTTTCAGATGATCAGTCTGAGCTTCGATCCGGTCTTCGACACCCCGGAGGTCATGTCGCTGTATGGCAAGGGCCTCGGCAGCGACAACTGGAAATTCCTGACGACGGCGTCGGAGCAGGAACTCGCGCCCATTCTCGACGCCTACGGACAGACAATCATCCGCGACCTGGACGAGCAGGGCGAACCGCGACCGAGCCTGTCGCACATCCTGCGGGTGTTCCTAATCGACCCAAGCAAGCAGATCCGCAACATCTACAGTGTGTCGTTCTTGTACCCGGAGTTGATCGTCAACGATGCCAAGACCGCGTTGGCGGAATTTCCTGCCGCCGATGCCGCCGATACAGGGGTGGCTCAAGTCACCGAGCAGCCGGCGTTGTCGAGCGCCGGCGACTACAAGGGTGGCTACGACAGCGGCGCCTACCGGACCCGTAGCCGATCGGTCACGGCGCGCAGCGGCGAGCCCGCGGACTTGGTCGCCCTCGCCACGACGTCGCAACTTGGACTCCCGCCGCTGCCAGTGCCGGCGGACAGTGGGCTCACCCGCGAGCGTGTCGAACTTGGGCGCAAGCTATTCTTTGATCGAAGATTATCGCTGAACGATACCTTCTCCTGCGCGATGTGCCACATACCGGAGCAGGGCTTCACGAGCAACGAGATGGCGACGGCGGTGGGCTTCGAAGGCCGCAGTGTGCGACGCAATGCTCCTAGCTTGTACAACGTGGGCTATCTACACCGGCTGTTTCACGATGGCCGCGAGGATACGCTTGAGCAGCAGGTCTGGAGCCCACTGCTGGCGCGCAACGAGATGGCCAACCCGTCGGTAGGGGCGGTGCTGAAAAAGTTGCGTAAGATTCCCGACTACGACGGTCGCTTCGAGGCGGTCTTCGATGGCCGCGGTCCGGGCATGGAAACGCTAGGCCAGGCGCTTGCGGCCTATCAACGCACGCTGGTCTCAGGCAATTCGCCGTTCGATCGTTGGCACTTCGGTGGCGACGAGACCGCGCTGGATGGACCCGCCAAGCGCGGCTATGCGCTGTTCGCTGGCAAGGCCGGCTGTGTGAGCTGCCACAGCGTCGGCCAGGAGCAAGCCCTGTTCACCGATCAGCAATTGCACAACACCGGCCTGGGCTATCAGAAATCAATGGGTATCCGCGCGCCAAAGAAGCGGGTGACCCTGGCTCCGGGCGTGTTCGTGGATGTGGACTGGGACATCATCGAAGACGTCGGCGAGACGCCGCCAGCGGACCTCGGTCTGTACGAGATCACTCAAGACCCAAATGACCGCTGGAAGTATCGCACCCCAAGTCTGCGCAACGTGGCGCTGAGCGCGCCATACATGCATGACGGCTCGCTTGGCACGCTAGAGGAGGTCGTGCGCTTTTACGACCGAGGCGGCGTGCCGAATCCACTGCTCGATCCGCGTCTGCGTCCGCTGGGTCTCAGCGATCAGGAGGTCGACGACCTGGTCGCTTTTCTTCGATCCTTGACCGGTAGCAACGTCGACACGCTGGTCAGCGATGCGTTCGCCGCGCCGGTCGGTGACATCACCGGAGCAGATCCCAATTGGGCGCATGACAATCGGTTGGAGTATTGATTTTGGAGTGGCTAGGGACTAGGGACGAGGGGCCGGCAACAGGAAGGCTGGGTTAAACGAGAGTGGACCCCAGCCGCCTCAAGGCCTTGCGGGGCCAAGCAACTGGCGCTCAGCATGCGCAGTCTTTTGAGCGGCCCTTGGCCCTATCCCCTCCGTGTTACTCAACGGTCATTCATAACGAGGAGTTACCACAATGGCGACACAAGAGAAGGTCTATTCGGAGGCGGAGATTAACGAGCGTCTCGCAACGGAATTGCCCCATTGGTACCTGGAGCAGGGCTGGATTCGACGTAAGTATAAGACCAGCAATTGGAAGGGTACCTTGATGGTGGTCAACACCGTAGGGCATCTGGCGGAAGCGGCGTGGCATCATCCCGACCTGACGGTGTCTTACGCGTTCGTCATCGTCAAGCTGACGACGCATTCGGCCAAGGGTGTGACGGACAAGGATCTCGAGTTGGCGCGCAGGATCGAGGAGGTGGTTCAGTGGCGGCCGGGCGCGGACAGCGCTCTGGAAGGGACGCCAGATGATCAACGCTTCAAGTATTTGAAATACGACTGACCTTGCCGAGTATGACAGCACGCGATAGCGGCGCCTACCTCCTCGACCTGGAGTCCGTTCTCGAGACGGTCCAGGACATCGCCAAGTCCGTGGTCGCCGACCGGGCCGCGGACGTGGATCAGTTGGTGCTCTGGCCGGAGCAGGGCATCCGTGCGTTGCAGCAGGCCGGCCTGGCGGGGATGACGATCCCGCGGGAATTCGGTGGTCTCGGGCAGGGCTCCTTCGCCGTGGCGCAGACCTGCGAGATCCTCGGACAGGAGTGCGCGTCGACGGCGATGTGCTTCGGCATGCATCTGGTCGGCTCGGCGGTGCTGTCGGCCAAGGCGACGCCGGATCAGCAGGCCCGCTATCTGCAGCCGATCATCGAAGGGCGTCATCTGACCACGCTCTCTCTCAGCGAGTCGGGTACCGGGTCGCAGTTCTACATCCCGCGCACGCGCCTGGACGCGATCTCTCCGGACCTCTATCGGGTCAACGGTGCGAAGACGTTTGTCACCAACGGCGGTCACGCGGATTCCTACGTGGTGTCTACGGTGGCGGCCGATCCGGACGGTCCACTGGGCCAGTTCTCTTGTGTCGTCATTCCGGGGGGCGCGGAGGGGCTGCGCTGGGGACCGGCGTGGACCGGACTCGGCATGCGCGGGAACTCCTCGCTGAGTTTGGAAATCAAGAATCTGGTATTGCCCAAGACCGATTTGCTCGGCGAAGAAGGCGACCAGATTTGGTATGTCTTCAACGTTGTCTGCCCGATCTTCTTGATGGCGATGACCGGTACTTACCTGGGCATCGCCGGCGCCGCGCTCGAGGAGGCGAGGAATCATTTGCTCCGACGGGACTACGCCGACACCGGTTCCAGTCTGAGTGAGATGCCCATCGCCCAGCATCGCCTCGGCTGCCTCTGGGGCATGCTCGAGCGCACCCGCCGGCTGAGCTACCATGCGGCGTCCAGTTTCGATAGCGGCGACCCGGACGCGCTGCCGGCGGTCTTCACCGCCAAGGCCGAAGTCGCCGACTGCGCGGTCAGCATCGTCAACGAGGTCATGACCTTGTGCGGTGGAATTGGCTACCGGGGTGGTTCCACGCTGCACCGCCTGCTGCGCGACGCGCGTGCGGCCCACGTCATGGCGCCTACCACCGATGTCTTGCGTCTGTGGACCGGGCGCGCGCTGCTCGGCAAGCCGATCCTCGGAAATTGAGTCCATGCTGCCCCTGGTCAGCCAAACCGCAATGAGTGCTGCCGGCGAGGTGGCGTTGCTGCAGGTCGGTGATGCCGTCGACGGGTTGATTGCGGCGGCACCGTTGTGCGGGATTGTAGTGCGTCGACTGGCCGATGCCGACCAGCTCTATTCTGCGCTGGAACAGGGACTGCCGGCGCCCCGAGCCCTGGTGATCGGCGCCGGCATCGCGCAACCCGTGCGCGTCGTGCAACATGCGCGCAGCCTCGGTGCCGACATGCCCGTACTGATCTTGTCCGAGGGCGAGAGCCGCGCGCAACTCGAACAGACCTTGCGCTTTGCACCGTTCATCGGTAACGACGTCAAACCCTGGTCCAGTGACGATTTGGCAAGACTGCCCGCGGCCTTGAACAAGGCGGTTGAGCGGGCATTGACGCGTCGCCAATTCCGTGGGTCCGTGGCCGAGGCCCAGAGGCATCTGGGCAGAACGCCGACGAACCCTCCGCAGGTGACCCATTTTGTCGAGCGACTGCTCGACCGCGCGCCGATCGGCGTACTCAATATCGATGTCCGCGGCATGATTCTGAGCGTCAATCGCTACGCCTGCCAAGTGCTTGCGGTTAGCGAGCGGGAGGCGCTTGGCATCCCCTTTACACGCTTTCTGCCCGCTGCGGAACACCTGCATCTGCGCAATATCATCGGTCGCTGTGTCGCGCCCGCTCGCAAGCAGACGCCGGAGATCTTCGAGATCGATGCCGGCGCCGCCCGCCCGCGGCATGTCGAGGTGATTGCCTCCTCGTTGGTGGACCGCACCGGTCAGCTCGGCTCCACGCTGATTCTGCAAGACGTCACCGATCGCGTACTCGCCGAGCAAAGGCGGCAGACAGCGGAAGCCGCGCTGCGTGAGAGTGAGCGCCGCTACCGCGAACTGGTGCAGACGATGAATGAGGGGCTGGCGATGACCGATGCCGATTATCGCATCACCTTCGTCAACCAGGCCTTTTGCGACATGTTCGGCTTGGACCCTGAGACCTTGGTTGGTCGGCCGCTGAATGACTTGGTGCATCCGGACCACGCTCATCTTTTGCAAGAGCACATGGCCATCCGCGGCACCTGCGGGTCGAGCCGTTTCGAGGCGGCCTGGGTCGCTGGCGACGGTCAGATCCTGCACACGCTGGCGTCGCCGCGGCACTTCTTCGACGAGTCTGGCGACTTTACCGGATGTCTTGGGGTCTTCACCGATATCACCGAGAGCAAGCGCGTTGAACAGTCCGAGCGCCAACGCCTATTGGAACTCGCGCATGTCTCACGCGTGACGACCATCGGTCAGATGAGCAGCCAGATTGCCCACGAGTTGTCGCAGCCCCTGACGGCCATCAACGCATTGAGTAGTGCCTTGGTCAAGCTGTTCGAGGCCGATGCGGCCAGCATCGAGGAAACACGCGCCACACTGCGCGAGATCTCCGGCCAGGCCAAACGTGCCCGCGACATCGTCATTCGTCTGCGCGACTTCGTGCGCAGGTCAGAGCTTCAGTTCACCGCCGTCGACCTGAACGACACCATCCGCACCGTGCTCAGACTGGCCAACGTGGAGTCGCGGCACCGGGGCATGACGGTGGAGCTCGACCTGGCCGAGGACCTGCCGGAGGTGAGCGCGGATCGGATTCTCATCGAACAGGTGCTGCTCAATCTGGTGCGTAATGCCGTCGATGCCATGGAATCGATAGCCCCCGCGCAGCGGCGCCTGCGCTTGTCGTCTGCGCTGCTCAGCGATGAAGCGACACGGATCACGGTAGCCGACAGCGGCCCGGGGTTGGCCGCAGAATACCTGCCTGACCTGTTCCGGCCCTTCTTTACGACCAAGACGGACGGCATGGGCATGGGGCTTGCCATTACCCGCTCCATCATTGAGGCGCATGGCGGCGCGATCGAGGCCGATCATCATCGAGATGGCGGCGCTCTGTTTCGGTTCACGTTGCCAATGGCTCCCCGCGCCGATTCCGTATGAAGCTCTATATCGTCGACGATGATGAACCCGTACGCCGAGCGCTGAGCTTGCTGGCGCGCTCCGAGGGGCTTGATGCCGAGGCCTTCGATGGCGGCGCCGCCTTCCTCGCCGCCATCGACGGCATCGAGCCGGAGGCGCTGAGCGGCTGTCTGCTGCTCGATATTTGCATGCCCGATACTAGCGGGCTGGACGTGCAGCGCGAGATCCAGCGGCGCGGGGTTCAGCTGCCGGTGATCGTGATCACTGGGCACGGCGACGTACCCACCGCGGTGCAGGCGATGAAGGGCGGGGCGCTCGATTTCGTCGAGAAGCCGCTCGATGTCGATGACCTGCTGGCGCGTATCCGTAGGTGTCTGAGTGGCGAAACCGCGCGCCGCCAGACCTCCCACGGGCGTCAGGTTGCGCGTCAACGGGTAGCGCTACTCACCCCGCGCGAGCGCGAGGTGATGCAGGGCATCGTCGCCGGGCTGCGCAACAAGGAGATCGCGCGCGAACTCGCCATCAGCTTCCGTACCGTCGAATTGCACCGCGCCAAGGTCATGGAGAAGCTCGATGCCCGTTCTCCGTCCGATGTCGTGCGTATTGCCATGCTAAGCGAAGTGGATAGTCGCCAGCCCTGACCGTGCTGCTTCGGCGCGTTGCTGATCCTGCCCTGGGCGACGACCTGACTCCCGCCGCATTCGACTCATGGCGTGTTTTTCTGCTGCATCGATCCGCCGCACGTGGAACCACGTATAGGCGAACGCGAGGCCTTTGTTTAGGCTCAGTGATAGCTGAAGCGGATAGACGACGCGGACTCACTGGCACGGCCAAGAGTCGACGAGATGTTTGACATGTCTATTGCAGGCAGCAGCATGAAGAAAGCAATAATCAGCGTGGCAGTTTGGGTCCGATCGTTTTTTTTGATCGATACGGCATCGATACGATGATGACTTCAGCGCCAGCATGAGCCACTCAATTTTGCCGGTTTTCCTCGATCCAGCGATGAGGCACCAGGCAATCGGCGCTTCTACATCGACAAAAAGAGAATAGGAGAGACATGACCATGAGTGATGGCGATCCGAGCCTCTACGAGCGTTTGGGTGGGTACGACGGTATCTCGGGTATTACCGAAGACATCTGGGGGAACCATGTCAGTAACGATGCGATTAAGCAGCGTTACGCCGACAGCGACGCCGAAAACGTCAAACGGCTGGTGCGCGAGATGTTCTGTGCAGGGACGGGCGGCCCACAGAGCTACACGGGCAAGGACATGCTGACAGCACACCGCGGCATGAACATCAGTCCAGAAGAGTTCGTTTCGGTCATCGACGACGTGCTTGACGCGATGTCTAAGAACGGCATCTCTCAGCGGGAGAAAGACGAAGTACTCTGTATTCTCTACTCAATGAAGCCAGACATCGTTCACGTCTGAGCGGGAATCCAATCTACCAGAGCACTCTGCGCCACAGCGTGCTATTGCAAGCGAGACATGCCCCATGACCAAGGTGACCTGGAACGAGAGTGTCTGCATTCATGCCGGCAATTGTGTCAATGGCCTGCCGGCCGTGTTTAAGGTAGGTGACAAGGGGTTGCAGATCCATCCGGATGCTGCAACCGAAGACGAGATTAAAGAGACGGTTGCCAACTGTCCATCGGGCGCCTTACAGCTCGAAGACTGACCACAGTTGCCGGGTTCGGCTGTTATCCGGAACCGGCCACCAAAAAAAAGCAGCGCGGGCCATGCATCGCGTTGATGTCTTTGAAGTACCACCCATGAGGAGCGAACACGCGATGATCGGCGAACACCTGCACACCAAAATGCAACTCTTCGGGCTGCCCGGCGATCCGGATACGCTCAAGTGCCTGATGACAGCTGGCGAAAAAGGCGTGGACATCGAGAGCCGCGTGGTCGGAACCGATGCCCTGAGCGCCGATTCCCAAGAGTTTCGGTCCATGTCGCCATTCGGCTCCATCCCCTGCTTGCGCGATGTAGACTTCACGCTCTGCGGGACGCTGACCATCATGTCGTATCTAAACGACAAGGGCTTTGGTCCGTCATTGATTCCCCGCAACGGCGTCGCCCGGGCCATTCATTATCAGTGGTCCGAATTTGCTGGTGCGCACGTGGCGCCGCCGGTCGCCGAGCTGCTGGCTGGCGAGGACGTCGATCGGGCCGTTGCGACATTGGCGACCATCTTCGATGCGTTCGAATTGCACCTTGCCAACAAACGCTACAAGGGACCATTTATCGTTGGTGAATTCTCCCTCGCCGACATCCACTGGGCGCCCTATGTTCATTGTTGCGAACTGGCCGGAAAGGGGGAGCTTTTCTCCGTCCGTCCCACCGCTGCTGCCTGGTGGGAGGCGGTGAAGAGCCACAAGAGCACGAGCAAGGAGGACTTCATTGCCTCCAGCGTGCTGCCGACCATGGATGAGATCCGCGGCCGACATATCCGCTCCGTCTCCATCAATGCCTGAACGATGCTCGTCGATGTCCGTCGCCATGGCGACGGTGCGGCATCGTTTGCGGCCCGATTGCGACCGTGACCCGGACCGACCGGATCGACAGCGATAGTAAAGAGGGCAGACGCATCATGTTCGGTTTTGGTAAAGCCAAGAAATCACACCGGGTTCGGTTGCAACCATCAGGCGTCGAGCTCGACGTTCAGCCCGGGGACAATCTGCTCAAGGCAGGCCTCGCCGCCGGGCTCGGTTGGCCCCACGACTGCCGCGTCGGCAGTTGTGGCACCTGCAAGGCACGCCTGGTCGAAGGCAAGATCAAGGAGCTGTCCGACTTCGCCTATGTACTGAGTGGAGACGAGCTCGACAACGGAATGATCCTGGCCTGCCAGACTGCGTTGCAAAGCGATTTGGTGGTGGACGTGGCGCTGAACACGGGGGACGCCTCGGCGAGGCCGGTCGCAACGGTGGCCGGAGAGGTGAGCGGAGTCCGCCTCTTGACCCATGACATCATGGAACTCTCGGTCCGTCTGGAGCGACCGCTACGCGAGGACCATAGCCATTATCTCGCTGGCCAGTATGCGGACATCGGCTTTCCTGGTATCAGCACGCCGCGTTCCTATTCCTTTGCCACCCCGCCGGAGGATGATGACCGGCGCGGGTTGACCTTTTTTATCCGCAAGGTGCCGCAGGGCGAGCTGACGACCTGGTTGTTCGATGCCGATCGTACCGGCTGCGAACTGACGGTGAGTGGTCCGTTTGGATCGTTCTGGCTGCGCGATGGGGAGGGCCCCGTCATCTGTGTTGCCGGTGGTAGTGGTATGAGTTCCATCAAGGCGCTGCTCGAGCATGCCGCCAATGTTGGCTGCGCCCGCGATGTCGTGTTTCTGTTCGGCGCCCGCACCCAACGCGACCTCTATTGCCTGGACGCCATGGAGGCGTTGGCGGCACGTTGGCATCCGGACCACAGCATGCGTTTTCTGCCGATCTTGTCGGATGAACCCGAAGCCAGCGACTGGTCCGGGCCGCGTGGGCTCGTGACCGAGCAGATCGCGGTGCAAGCGGTCGACTGGTCCCTGGCGCAGGGGTATTTGTGCGGGCCTCCGGGGATGATCGATGCTGCCATCGAAACACTGCAGGCTCAAGGTATTGGCCCGGATTCGATCCACTTCGACAAGTTCCTCGATGCCAGCACCATCCCCGGCGGGCGTCACTAACCCGCGTGTCGTAGCAAACAGGTTCCCGACAACACAACCGGAGTCTTCCGATGAGTGACCAGACCAGCCTTTCCGTTCCTGAACACCAGGCCTACTACGTCAACGGCCACTATTTCGAGAGCTGCAACTGCCTCGGGGTCTGCCCCTGTCTGTTGCTCGACCCTCCTACCGAAGGCTATTGCGAGGCGTTCCCATCCTGGCATATCGAGCAAGGCCGCCTCGGCGATACCGTACTCGATGGTCTCAACGTCGCCATTTGGCTCCGAACGCCGGGTGCCCTTACCGAAGGGAATTGGCGCATTGCCCTGTACATCGACGAACGGGCGACGCCGGAACAGCATCAAGCCATCGAGGAGCTCTGGGGCGGAAAGCACGGCGGCTATCTGGAGGTGATTGCGTCGTTGGTATCGGAGGTGCTCGGCGTGCGTTCTGCCAAGATCGACTGGAACGAGGACGACAAGGGCCATCGGACCATGACGGTCGAAGGTGTCGGCGGCGTCGACATTCAAGCCATCGAGGGCATGGATGGACAGGACGTCGTGCTTTCCGGCATGCCATTGGCGGTGGCGCCGCCCTTCGCCGTTACAGTGGCCAGGTCCAATAGCTGGAGCTTCAAAGACCACGGGCTTGAGGCGTCCAGGTCCGGTACGGCGGGGCTGTCGTCGCCGTTTTCGTATTTCGCTTGAGGCCGCAACGACAACGAATTTTTGTGCCGATTTGTTCAACATGTTCGGGATAAGTCAATCAGAGACGAAGGTAACGAGCGAGGCCGTCGACACACAATGCACGAGAATCAAGGCTTCTCTAAGGTAAGCCCGTCTTCAAGTATGCCCGTAATGGGTGTCCGCGAGGGGATCGTCGCGCCTGATGCCATGCCCGGGACTCGCTGGTCCCGGGACCGAATCATGGTGCTAATGGGGCTCGTCACCGTGAGTGTTGCGGCCTGGGGCTACATGCTGTACGACTATGTGCGCATGCAGACGCTGCCGATGTCGCAGATGTGGATGCCGCCTACAGGCGGTGGCGCCTGGGCACTGCAAGACTTCTGGCTCACCTTCGTGATGTGGGCGGTCATGATGGTCGCCATGATGTTGCCGTCCGCTGCGCCCATGGTGCTGATGTTCGCAACGGTCAACCGCAAGCGCCGGGCACAACAACGTCCTTATGTGCCCACTTTCGTCTTCGCGGCAGGGTATGTGGCCGTTTGGATCCTGTTCAGCGCTCTGGTGACCCTGGCTCAGTGGCCGCTGCACCATTGGGCTTTGCTGACGCCGATGATGGACAACGCCAGCGCTATCATGGCGGGGCTGGTGCTAATCATCGCTGGTATCTATCAATGGACGCCGTGGAAGGATGCCTGTCTCAACCAATGTCGAACACCCCTCGCCTTCCTGATGACAGAGTGGCGCGAGGGCGCCGCTGGTGCCTTCTTGATGGGCGGGAAGCATGGCTTCTTTTGCGTCGGTTGTTGTTGGGCGCTGATGCTGGTGCTGTTTGCCGTCGGCGTGATGAATATGCTTTGGGTGGCCATTATCACGCTGTTCGTGCTGGCCGAAAAGGTCTTGCCCTGGCCGCCCACGATGGTTCGGGCGGCCAGCGGTGTATTATTGGTGACCTCCGGGATCTTCGTTTTGGTCGGCTGACAAGGGTCGAAAGCGGAATTTCGCCGTCGCAAATCTGGATCCAAGCCATGGGATATCACACCAATCGCTTTTCAGAATAGGTGCGTGCGCTTGTTCTCGGTCATCAGCGCGTACTGGAGCAGGCGTAGTTCGGACTCCGGCATGGACTGCGCGCCCGCACCGGCCTCCGCGGTCCATGATGTCACCGTCGCCCGGGCGACACCCAACTCTCGGGCGACGTCGGAGGCGCTGAGATTATTCGCCTGCATTAGGGCTTGCAGCCTGTAATTGGTGTCTTGCACGCTTTCGCTCCGAGCAGCTGCTGCTCAGTAGTCGGTGATGACGATGTCGCTCAGCCGCCGGGCGCGGATATCCTCTAGCGATGGCATCAGGGTATAGGCGACGAGGTCTTGCCCGGAGAAGCTCTTGCGCGAGCGGATGCGTTGAAACCAGGCGTTCAGGTTGGGCCGCTCACGCACCTGGGCATCCTCTCCAGCGACCGACAGCAGATGGACGTACGCGGTCCAGTGGACGTCGGCATAGCTGTAATCACCGACAATATAGGACTTGCCGGCGAGCTGTGCGTCCAGCGCATCCAAAATGGGCACGAGGCCGGCGCGCGCGGATGCTAGTTCGGCGACGTCGGACGCCGCTCCCGGCGTCGCACCGTCATTTCTCATGGGCGCGATCACCACCGCATCGACGATGGCTTGCACCAGAGGGCCGGCATCGCTGCGCGCGATATCAACCCAGTATTCCTGCTGCGCCAACACGGCCGCATTGCGTGGCGGCATGCGGTTCCCGAGACCGCGCCCTTCGATGAAACTGATGATGGCGAGATCGCCGCAGACCTGGAAGTAGGCCTCCTTCAATGCCGGCACCATGGCGCTCGCGGAGATGGCCAGGTAATCATCGGAGTATTGTTCGCCGGCACTGATGTCGAGTACGCGACTCTCGACCTCCAAGCCCTTCTCGCCGGCGATAAGCAGGCATTTCAGGCTATCGGCATCCGCTGGAAACCCAAGCAATTGCATCACGTACTGGGTCTTCTTGAGATCGCCGGTGGCGCCGTAGCGGTCCTCCGCATCGAGTGCCTTGACGGCGCTCCCAAAGGCGAATAGGTCGGTCATAGCATTATTCTCCGCGTCGTGCTGCTGGTTAGGCGACGGACTTGAGGCGCTTGTTTTGGACCTCGTCGAGACTCGACAAGGACGCATAGGTCGGTTGCCCGTTAGCCGCGTTGCGCGATTCGACGCGTTCGAACCAGGCGGCAAGGGCGGAGAAGGGGTCCATTACAGCCCGCTCACCGGCCAGCACACACAGGTGCATGCAGGCGGTCCAGTGGATGTCGGCAAACGAGTATTGGCCAACGATGAATTGCCGGTTGTCGGCCATCGTCGCGTCCAGTTGCGACAACGCCTGTGTCAGTCCTGCCCGGTCGGATTCAAGCTGCGCCGGCGAACTGGCGGGCGCAGCTGGCGCCAGACTTGACACCAGTCGGGTGACGACGGGGTCAGCAAAACGTTGTGCCAGATCGACCCAGAAATTCTGTTCTGACAGTATCGATGCCTTTTTCGGATTCAGCGAGTTGCCGTTGCCCTTGATGTCCAAGTAGGCCAGCACCGCAGGGGCACCGCTCGTAACGAAGTCGCCATCGCGCAGGCAGGGTACCTTGCCAAACGGCGACAGGGCTCGGTACTCGGGGCTGTCACAGGCGCGCTCCTCAAGGTCGACCAGTTGCGTCTCCAACTGCACGCCGCGCTCGGCGGCCATCAACAGACATTTATTCGTCCCCGGGTCGCCGGGGTAGCCCCGCATTTGTAATGCGGGTGGCTGCTTATTCTTACGCTTGCCGAAGAGACCCATGATGCATGCTCCCAATGTGCGGCCGTGTCCGTATAGCCTGAAAAGATGTGATTGCTGGGCTTGATCACGCATCCGCCCAACCGTCGCCTCGGATGCGTAGTCAGGCCATCCTGGCCGGATGTTGCCAGGGCTGGAAGCCCCATCTACGCAGGCCTGTGGTCGAGGTTATGAGCAAGGCCTGATTGCGTCTATCGGGCGTGGCGCCAGGCGAAGCCAGTGCGGCGGCCTGATCACACACCGAAATATCACCAGCGAAACGGCTCGTCCTTCGCGATGGCGAAAAACATCCAGACATCGACGATGAGTATGGTCAGGAATGCAACGGACGTGCCCAGAGCCCAGATTGGATTCTGATGATGTTCGCCGACGCCTAGCAGAACTAGCCCATAGGCGCAGACAGCGGTGAAGGCGAACACGGCGGAAAAGGCTTTCAATGAGACCATGTTGGTATCCTCGTGAAACTTTGTTTGGGAGATTGGTAAAGGCGGCGCAATAAGCACAACTAACGCGCTAATGCGACGCCTGTGCATCGCTCGCGGTGGGCCAAGCGTCTAGGTCCAAGGGCCGCGGTGCAAAACCATTCGGTAATATCGGCCCGGGCAATTGGCGCTCGGCCCTTCACAGGGCAAGCGCGTTGTCGCCATGAAGCTTGACTCATCTTCAGACATCTGGCGCCCTCAACCAATCGAGGGGCGCCAACGCGGGTTGACCCCAGCCGTGGGTCAGTTGGCGGTTGCCAATTGGTCCATGTTCGTCCAGCCGGCCTTTTCGTTCATTCGTTCGGCAATGCGGCGCTCACCGTCTGAGGCCATCTCGGCGTCCCACTTTGCCAGGTGCGGCTTGATGAAATTCTCGAACATCGGCGGGACAAGCAGCAACGAGAACATCGCGTAATAGCCGAGCCCGGTGTCGGGTGAGCCTACTTCCTCCAACTCCCAAAAATGGGTCTCGCCGCGATCGTGATGGTCGCCCTGACGGCCGATCTCGATAAATCCGAACTGCGTGACCGGCGAGTTACCGATGTCCCAGGAGTGGCGGTACTCGATGGGCTGGCCCTTTTCCCGAATTAGGCCGTAGTGCTCGAGGAAGTTCAGCACTTCCAGCTCGAAGCCGGAGATGATCCACATGGCGGCCATGACTGCGAGGCCCGTCCAGCCACCTGCCCACCAGAACAGGAATACGGTTGGCAGGGCCATCATGTAACCGCGAATCCATCGATTCTCATAGGTCAGGAACGGCTTGCGGCGGCGGGCAAGGCGCTGCTTTTCCATCAGGAAAAGGAAGCGAGACTGGCCGAAGTGCGACAAAAGGTAATGCAGATAGATGTTCCGACCACGTGGGCAGGTTGCCGGGTCGTCCTCGTGTCCGAGTTCCAGGTGATGGTTATAGACGTGGGCGTAGCAGAAGTGCGCAATACCGCTCAGACCCATCATCCAGCGCGAAAGGACGAAGGTAGCGCCCTTGGTGTGAGCAAGTTCGTGGCCGAACATGATGCCGAGGCCCATGTAGATTCCGGCGCTGGCGGTGGCACCAATCAACTGCAGGCCGGTGATGCCCGATTGCACACTCAAGAAGCCGAGCAGCTCGTAGCTGCCGACCGGTACGCCTGAAACGTACTCGTAGACGCGCCACGCAAGCGCGAGCTGCAGCATGATGAAGACAGGCAGCTGTCCATACATCATGGCGTTGAGCAACCAGGGGATGCCGTTGAGCTCGCCATTTCGGTCGGTGCCGGCGGGAGCCGCCTGGACCGGCGTCAGACTGGTGATCCAGTCGGCAATGATTGCCGCCACGAACATCACGACACCGAGCCAGACCCAATTGCCGCCGGCAACAATGCCGAGCATGGCGAAAAAAATCATTATGGGCGTAATGAAATAGCGCAGGTTCACCATCAATTTTGTCATCGAGGACGCCTCCTGTTTGGTTGAAGAACAGGAGAAACTCTATGACGACATGATCGCGTTCGCTATACGTAGCAGTACGTGGTGTCGAGAAAGCGGGGCATGGGACTGAAGCCGTCCATCCCGGGGGACAGAGAAAACCGTCGTGGCCGTGAGCGGTCGGTGGAGTCGTCTGTCCTTAAACCCAACCGCCGAGACGCGCTCGGCACGGCATCAAGTTGCGCCGACGGGTTTGACGGGCTGAAGTCGATTTGCTCGAGGCACTGTCTGAAACGGTGCGGCGTCAATCCCGCTGGCGTCGCTGCTTCGTGGTGCCGATCTTGGCGTATTCGCTCAGGTCTTCAGCGGCCTGGCGCACCGCGCAGCCCCAGTCGAGAGGTCGGTCCTGGGTGTAGCGCTTGCCAAGTTGGTGAGCGATCTCTGCGCGTCCCAGTTCGACACCGAGATAAAAGGCGTGGCCGCCGTCGGTCTCGACGCCGAGGGCGGGGTAGAGGGCGAACGGGTCGGTCGCGGTTTGGAAGCCGTCGCGGTTGTAGACGTGAATGCCTTCCCTGCTGACCTGAATCCGGAAGTTCGGGTCCTTCACCTGGGCGGCTGCGTCGCGGATCTCGGCGGGGGAGTAGGGATGTGGCTTGCGTTCATGTAGCGTTGCCAGGCCACCGTGCAGGCGTTTGGGCAGGGTTTGCTCGCGGCGGGCCAGATACATGATGCGCCTGGCCAGGTCGAGTTCGCGCACCGTGCTGCGGCAATGCGGGCTGACCTCGGTGGTCAGCAGGTGGGTGATGTGCAGTTCCGACATGATGCCCATCAAGAGGGTATTGATGCCGGCGGTGTCGGCCTCGGTGAGCTCCGAGAGGTTGCCGGTGCCCATCATCATGGCCGCATCCGGCAAGCGTGCGCGCAGTGCGTGATAACGCACGACGGATGCGGTGAAGCCGAACTGGATCGGGTCCAGCACCGGATCCAGGATGAATGGCTTGCCCTTGGCTCGCAAGGCCTCGGCGGCGCGAATCAGCGACTCCAGGTCACCGGCTTGCGCCGGAATCAGCACCGGTACTGCGGCCACCTGATCAGCGACCCAGAGCGTCTCCTCCGTCAGGCTCAGCATGAAGTCGGCCCCGGCGCGGGCACCGGCGAGCAGGTCCTCTGGCGACATCGAGTCGACGCTAACCCGATGCCCGTCGGCCTTCAGGCGGCTGACCGCACTGGCGAGATGGTGGAACGGCGTGTCCGGCAGGCAGCCAAGATCGATCACGTCGGCGCCATCGGCGCGATAACGTGCGGCCTGGGCGCTGATGGCGTCCAGACTCATGCGCGGCGCATCCACCAACTCGGCGAAGATGCGTACGTCGTAGGCGGACAAGTCAGGCGGGCCACCGCCGTTGCCGAAGAATTCGGGGAGGTCGCGCAACTCTTCCGGGCCGCGCTCGAACGGTACGCCGAAGTGCTTGGACAGGGCATCGACGTCGCCGCGACAACGCCCCGGCAGCAAGACGCGCCCCGCGCCGCCGGTGTCGGTCAAGCGCCGGCGGATCATGTCCCCGGTCATCAATGCGGCCACCTTGACGCCGAGGTTGCGCACCTCCCAGGTAAATGCCGATGGCTGCATGCCTTCGAGCACCCGCACCAGACTGGCCTCCGCCAGCCCGCCCGTCACGAAAAGGATGTGTTCGGTCACAACGCGGGCCTAGGCGGGGCTGGTGGTCTGCGGTTCGGATGGAGTGACCAGGGAGCGGGCCGAGGGCCAAGCGCCTGGGGCCAATGTAGAGCAATCGAACAGCACGGCGGACCTCGGCGCTTGGCCCTCGGCGTTGTGTCCGGCAATCGCGCCGTCGCAACCATCCCGGCGGCATCTGCGCAGGTATTTGCCCTCACTTGGCCCACCGTTACCGATAGGGCCCCAAAGCCAGGTTCAAGTCAGCCACGCTCAGTACGACCTCGGTGTAGTCCATGCGACTGAGGCCCTCGGTGTTCTCCAAGTCAATGGGGCGGGGATAGACCTTGACCATGCCTCCGGGGGCCTCGGTCTCCATCTCCGGCGCGGCATCGCAGGCGAAGACGATACTCGGGACTTGGCACTTGCCGGCCTGGGCATAGATGTTCGTCACCAGGGTGTCCGAAATGCCATAGACCATCTTTGCGACCGTGTTGGATGTGGCCGGCGCTACCACCACGAGATCGTAGTGGCCCTTGTAGAACAGGCCTACTGGCGGCGCGCTTGCAGCGGTGTCGCGAAACAGCTTGAAGCGTTCCTTCAGGCCGCTGACGGGGAATCCGTAGACCTGCATCACCTCCGCCGCGGCCCGACTCAAGAACAGGTCCACGGCGGGCAACGCGTCGGCAAGCGCCAGGCACTCCTTGATGTAGTGCCCGGAGCCGGTAAAGGCCCAGGCGATCCGCGGATGCTTAGTGGTCAACGCCGAAGGTCCGTCGGTGAATGCCCCATTGGTTGTCGGCTTCCTCCACCGCCACCTCCAGGGAGTGCAGATTGGCCAACGCGTCCTTTGCGCCGAGGGCTTCCACCAGGCGATTGCTGATGTGTAGCGCGAGCATCTCGGCGGTGGTGTTTGGCAGCGGCAGGATGATCGCACTCTGCGCCGACAGCGTGAAGCGTTTGCCGTAGCTGCTGGCCGTCACCAAGCCGTCCTGCTCGGTGATTTCGACCTCGGCGCTGGCGCCGGGCAGCAGGACACCGTCGTGAAGCTCGCGGCAGATGCCAGCCGCGAGGTGGGTTAGTCGCACGAAGTCGATGACGAAGGCATCGCCCGTGTTGCCTCCACGCGCCTCCAGTTCGACGTGAAAATTGTGCCCGTGCAGGTTCTCGCAGGTGCCGTTGAAGGTGATGAAATGGGCTGCGTTGAAGTGCAGTTCGCCGGGGTGAACACGTACCGCAAATTCGCTCATGGACTGGCTCACGTTCGGGCTCACATTAGCGTGAGGGCTTGATGCCATAACGTTTCATTTTTCGATACAGGGTGTTGCGGCTCAGCGAGAGCTTCGTCGCCACGCGGGTGACGTTCCAGTGTGCGGCCTCGAGTTCTCGCAGGATGGCATCGCGCTCGGCCACCCCAAGGGGATCACTCGGACGCGGTTGGGGAGTCTCGCCGTCACCCGTCGACAGGAACAGCTCCTCCGGTAGGTCATAGCAGCGCAGGCGGCCGTTCTCGCAGAGTCCGATTAGCATGCGCAGCACGGTTCGCAATTGTCGGATGTTGCCAGGCCAGTCGTAATCGACCAGGGCCTCCAGGGCATCCGGCTCGATGGTCACCCGGTTTGGGCCGCCCGCCTCCAGGTCGGTCAGGTGGCGGATCAATTCCAGGCGGTCTTCACGGTCGCGCAATGGCGGCATGACGAGGCTGATGCCGTGTAGCCGATAATAAAGGTCCTGGCGGAAGCTGCCTTCCTCGACCTTTTGCAGCAGGTCCTGATGGGTGGCGCTGATCAGATGGATGTTCACCTTAATCGCCGTCTCGCCGCCGAGTGGGATGACCTCTCGCTCCTCCAACACCCGCAGCAGGCGTGCCTGCAGGTGGATGGGCATGTCGCCGATCTCGTCCAGAAATAGGGTGCCGCCGTCGGCCTGCACGATCTTGCCACGGCTGCCCTCGCGACTGGCGCCGGTGAAGGCCCCGGGGCGATAGCCAAACAGCTCACTCTCGATCAGACTCTCGGGGATCGACGCGCAGTTGACTGCCACGTAGGGCTTGTCGCGGCGTGGGCTGGCCTGGTGCACCGCCTTCGCGAACATGTCCTTGCCGGTGCCGGTCTCGCCTAGGATCATGAACGGGAGGTCCTTTTCCATCAGCTTCACGGCGCGTTCGGCGTTGCGGCGCATGCGCGTGTCGCCGAAGTCGAGTGCGTCCAGCGATGCGCCGTCGGCGTTCACGGTGGCCAGCGGACAACGTTCCGGACGCGTCATTCCGCCGGTCTTGCTGGCGGCCGCAGTGTGCGCGTCGCTCGCGGCCGCCGCAGCGGCGCCGTCGTGTATCGCCGTTAGCGGCAACTGGAACAAGGCGAAAAAGCGCTTGCCACGTTCGATGTCGCGCAGCGGCTGAGGCTGGGCGGGATGCGCCTTGGCAAGGGCGAAGGGCTCGTCGGCGCGCAGGTTGAAGATGGACTCGATGGGGCTATCGGCGATGACGTCTACCGATGGCAGGCCGAGTTGGAACAGCGCACTGCGATTGGCCGCGCGTACCTTGCCGGCGCCGTCGAAGGCAATGGCGCCTTCACCAAGGGTGCCAACAAACTCCGGTCGGCTGTGGAATCGCAGGATGTAGTGATCGCGCATCCGACATGTGAACAGGCGGTTTTCGATCAACTGCGTGGACATGTTGACCAGCACCATGGTGTGCTGCTGGCCCAGGTGGGATTCACTCGATGCGTCGAGTACGCCGGCCAACTTGCCGGTGGGGTCGAAGATCGGTGCAGCGGAGCAGGTTAGGCGCGTGTTTTTGGTGAAGAAATGTTGGTGCTTGTGAATCACCAAGGGCCGCTTCTCCGCCAGGCAGGTGCCGATCCCATTGGTGCCTTGGGAGCGCTCGGCCCAGACCGCACCGGTCTGCATGCCTGTGCTGGCCGCGGCCGTGGTGAACAGCGGGTCGCCGACGTAGTTCAGCACGACCCCCTCGGGGTCGGACAATAGGATCGAGTAGCCCGAGCCGGCCACCTGCTGATACAGATTGGTCATCTCGCCCTTGGCGATTTCGACCAGGTCGCAACAACGCTCACGGCGCTCCAGCAGCGCCGCCTTATCGACAATCTCAAGCTCGCCGAAGTGTTCCGGGTCGAGGTGATAGTCGTCGATGCAGCGGTGCCAGGAAGCCAGCACCCACTGATCGACGTCGGCAGCCGGTTGACCGCCGCGCAGGGCGGTCATAACCAGGTTACCGTGCTCTAACGGCATGGGATGGTTGCCCATTATTGTCCTCCAGTGGCCAGGGCGCGGTGCTTTTGCCGCGCCTCTCGTTTATTTTTCTGCTACGCGGCGCACCCGACCGGCAGCTCAGCCTCCAATACTAAGCCGCTGTTTCGGCCGCGTCGAACATATCAGCAAATGCTGTATTGCTAATGCGTAGGTGGTCTCGAATCTAGCGAGCGAGATGCGCAAGCGTTGTACCCGTGCAAAAGACGTTTGGGCGGGATGCGCGAAGTAAATAGTGGCCCCGCTGATGATGCTGCTCGGCAATGCGGAATTCGCGCGACCAGTCTCCCAATGCGCACAGGTGAACCCTTGAGCTTGGGTCTATTGCTCGATGCCTGAAGAAGGAGACCCAGGCGATCGCTTGGGCGTGGTGGTGCTTAGGCGATTTCTGTCAAATCTCAAGCCAGCGGACTTGTCTTGACGCCCGCCTTCGTTGTCGCATCGGCAGTCACATAGCCCGGTTATGCTCCTGCCGGTGTTTCTTGAATGCGAAGCTCAATCCGGCGTCAGCTGGCACGAGATTTTCCGGCAATCGCCTAAACGGGGAGGACGCTTTGCGCTGACTGAGCAACGCTGGGCGATTGCCCTGCGCGCGGCTCAGTGTTCGGATACGTGAGCTGGGTGAGCAGCCACCGGAGCCTCCGAATTGGGCGCCGCCCGAGTTGCCGAAGATTGGGTGGCACCCGTGACAGCGCTTTGACGAGGGCAGGACTCGCGCCTTTCGCCAATCAGGTGAACATATCGCTGGTGATGTTGGCAAACCAGCCGAGCGCGAACTGTACCTCGACGGCCTTGGTGCGGGCGTCGGCGTCCGCGGGGCTCAGGCCACCGGCGCCGGGGACGCTGACGATCTGGCCATCCTTGAGTTCGTAAACGCCGGCGACCGAGATGCCGTGATCGGGCGCGATGATGCTGTAGCAGGTATTGACGTAGGAGGGTGCGGGGCTGGTCTCCCCGTTCAACGCGGCCGCCACCGCCGCGGCGCAGACCTTGCCCTGACTGTTGGCGGCATAACCGGACTTGGGCATAGCGCCGGCGATGCAGGCATCGCCGATGACATGGATGTTCGGTTTCAGGCTGGACTCGAAATTGCGCTGATCCACCGGGCACCAACCTGAGTCGTCCGCGAGATCGGCGATCTGTGCGAGGGCACCGGCGCGCTGGTGCGGGATTAGATTGATGACGTCCGCCGGGTACTCGTCCACCTCTCCGATTAACTGTCGGTTGCCGGGGTCGATGCCCTCGATGATGCCGCCGTTCGCGCCGGAGACCCACTCGATCATATCGCCGTAGTGCTCCTTCCAACCGGCCTGGAACAGGCCCTGTTTGGAGAAGGCGTCCTTAGAGTCGTAGATCAGGATCTTGGACTTGGGTTTGTGGTGACTAAAATAGAGAGCGACCTGTGCGGCGCGCTCATAGGGGCCAGGCGGACAGCGGAACGGATTCGGCGGGGCGACGATGGCGAAGACGCCGCCGTCGTCCATCGCTTCGAGCTGCTTGCGCAGTGTCAGGGTCTGCGGGCCGGCCTTCCAGGCGTGAGGAATTTGCTCGGCCACCTTTTCACTCATGCCGTCGATCGCGTCCCAACGGTAGTCAACGCCGGGGGAGATGATGAGCCGATCGTAGTTGTAGCGGTTGCCGCTGCTGCCGCGCACGAAGCGCTGCTCGGGGTCGACCTCGACGATCTCATCCTGCATCACATTGATGCCGCGTCGGGTTAGACCGCGATAGTTGAACGTCAGGCTGGCGACGTCGCGCTCGCCGCTCAGAACCTCGTTGCTGAGTGGGCAGGAGACGTAATAGGGGTTCTTTTCGATCAGCGTGACGCGGATCTCCGGGTCGGCCATGTGCAGGTATTTGGCCGCGATGGCACCGCCGTAGCCGCCGCCGACCACGACCACCCGAGCCTTCGGGACGGCACGGCCGATCAGGGGGAATCCGAGACCGGCGGTCGCCGCTGTGGCGGCCGCACCCTTGAGAAGATTTCTACGCGTCAGGCCCATCATTTTTCTCCCTCGTAATAGCGTGACAGCGAGGCCAGATCTTCATCCGACAGGTTCATGACCCGCTGACCCATCTTCCGCGGCGAGCAGCCCCGACCCTCCGCCCGGCAGTTCTCAAGTGCGTAGTTCGTGTATTCGGCCCATTGCCCGGCCAACCGCGGCGAGTCGTCATCTTGGGCGCGACCGCCGTCCTCGTGGCAGCTTACGCAGAGTTCTTCGTGCAGTTGCGCGCCGGCGTGAATCAAGCTCGCATCGGCGATCCGATCGTTCGATACCCATGGCTGATTCGCGTAGAAGTCGGCGATGGCGCGGATCTCTTGATCGGAGTAGCCGCGCATGATGCGCCCCATGATCGTCGATGATCGCAGACCGGTCTTATAGTCGACCAGAACCTCGCTCAGGTAGTCCTTGTTCAGACCGCCGATGGTCGGCATGTATTCACCGGCGCTAGCCCCATCGGTGCCGTGGCAGCCGGCGCAGGTGTTGGCCAGCATCGACGCAGAGCGGACGTCCGATGCCAAACTGGGCTGACTGGCCGCAACCATCAGGACGCAGGCGGCGAAAAGCATCCGCGGTCCGTCGAGCCCTGGGCGATAAACCTCGGGGGCGTGCCATGAACTGCTTGGATTCATACGTCGAACTCCTCGTTGACGGCTGGCGCCGTTTCCGCGCTTGTTGATCGGATGCGGCTGCATCCTGTGGGCAACGAGGAGCAAGCTTAGGGCAGAGCTGCGGAACAACCTTGATTTGACTCAAGCTTGGGCTGTGCGTGCTTGATACTTGATCTAGCGCAATCACAGATTCCGCGCGGTGCCAGCGGTACTGTGCAATACGCTTGGCGTCCGCAGGGCCGGGCGCCGAGGGACCGGGGCCAACAGGGCGCCTTCGTGCTTTACAGCGGCGCTTGGCCCTCTCCACGCAGCGCCAAGGCTCAAGCCCCCCATATCCGGCGCTCGTCGGTCTGACGCCTTGCCTCGCGAGTCCTGGGGCTCTCCCCCGTAAATGCCCAGACAATATTGCCGCTCACATCAGGGGTTACGCTATTTGCAGCCAAGTGTAACGCTTACGTCTATACTGGTTAACCATAATTTTTTCACGAACTCGAGCACCATAACCCGCACAACAGCACAGCAATAATCGGCCGCACAGAGATCTCGGCTTGAGCGGTTATTTGCGTTTCAGCTGCTCAGGCACCGATGTTGATCGCTCTGACCAAGGAGGTCGAATGTTCCCCGAAGCGCTCTATCCTAGGCACCTGGCTGAGCCGCTGCCCGAGTGGGCAGCCGGACCGGTAGCGGTGGCCAAAGTGGAGCCATCGTATCCGACATCCCGTGCGATATCGTTCATCGTCTGGCGTAAAGAGTGGACGCTGAACGTCGACTTTATGGATGACGATCACCGCTGCCTGGCTGCGATACTCAGCCGGATCCCGCCGGATCTCCGCAGGTGCGCCGATAGTGGCTGGAACTGCGCCGTTAACGCACGCCTGCTGTCCCGGCTTGAGGCATTGGGTGCGCATACCCGGGAGCACTTTCGGCGCGAAGAGCAGGCGATGCGCGACAGCGACTATCCCGCATTTGCGCAACACAAGGCGGAGCACGACCTGCTGCTCGCGGAATACACGCTGACGCTACGCGATATTCGCAGCGCCGGTCCGCAAAGCCTCGAACTCGGCACGCTGGACGCGCTCAAGCAATGGCTCATCGGGCATGTGCTCGACGATGACAAGGCCCTGGCCGACTATCTGCTCAGCAACACCGCAGGGGCCACAGCGGTCATCGCCGGCCTTAGCCGGCGTCGACTCGTTTTATCCGGTTGGCGAGAGCCGATCACAGGTCGGTAGGCAGATCCGCTCCG
>JGI12210J13797_10005401_pt1 | contig 27710 bp, 22 predicted proteins | sample ElkSlonscriptome_3_FD_13797 | JGI IMG/M metagenome (IMG submission 13797) | reverse complement strand
GTCGTAGCAAGCACCTCGATGTTAAACGTATCGTACAGCTTGCGCGGCGTGAACTCCGGCGCGGCGAGCTTTTCTGCGATAGCATCGTAGATCGCCTGTCCATTTTCACTATTGAGCGGCTCCGCGATGTCGAAAACGGTTGCCAACTCATCACGCAACCAGATACCTGTCGGCGTACCTGCAAACAGATACCAGTGATCCGCTACCGTTTGCCAGATCGCCCGATGTTCTTGACTGACAGGCGTTCCGTCCTGCGTGGGCACACCCAAATCCTCCAGCGGGACGCCCTGCGAGTACAACATGCGGAAAATGTAGTGGTCGGGGATAATGAGCAGGTCCACAGGCGTGCCAAACCGATAGTCAGGATCGGCAAATAAGCGCGGGTCAACGTGCCCATGCGGACAAATCAACGGTAAATCGGCGATACTATCGTAGAGTTGGCGCGCCTCGGTTTGCAGCGCCGGGTCAAAATAGCGGTTGGGGTTCATAGTCGTGTGTCCTTAGTCAGTGTAGGTGACATGTGCTGTCCAGTAACCATCGAGCGACGGCGTTTTCAAGAACAGCATTTGGCTTTCGCGGTGGGGGGCATCTTCTGTTTGCCACTCTCCCGCCTCAATATCCATCCAGCGGACCTGTACAGGAGCATCCCTGCCGAGCATCAACCGCACGTCGCCGCCGTCTGGAAAGAACACCCCGTATTCGACACCGGGATTTGCGATACAGTAGGCTTCGTTTTGGCTGCGCCACTGGACGAGATCCAGGTGTGGCCCACATTCGAAGATCGACATCGCATCAGTAAATGCCCGTAGTGCACGCAGGTGACGCTGTGCGGTGTCGCTCAGCCCAATTCCGGCAGGTGGGCGATGGAACCGCGCCGACGCTACCCCGCCAAACACCGCCCGCCACATACGTTCTTGCGCATCGCGGTGGGTGCCGTAGCGCCCGGTATTAGCCCCATAGATCTTCACCATGTTCATCGGGCGTGGCTGGCCGCTGGCCTCAATGCGCTCCCGCACGGATTGCAAGTTTTGCCAGTGTATTAGCCCCACGTTGTGGTTATTCTGAGAGACATCAACGAAGCCGTACAATGCCGGATGGTCAAAAGTGGCGTCATGCTGAGGGTCGTTCAAATCCCATGCATCCCACATCTCGGTCAAGAAGACGGTTTTTTCGGCAGCGCGGCTTTGCGCCTGGATGTACGTTGCCCAGTACTTGCCCCATTCCGGCGACTCGTTGGTTTCGTTGTCTATGCAATAAAGTACGTTCGGAAAGTTCAGCGCAATCTTTAGCAGCCAATCGACAAAGCGGTGTTGGTGCGGCAAAATGACGCTGTTGTTTTCCAAAGCGGGAACGCTGCGGAAGAAGGCATTTTCTCGCTCGCCGGGGTGGGTGGGGATGACTTCGATGAGACCGGATTCTTCGCTGGTGTACAGGCGGTTATTGCGCGGGTTGAAGGGGTTATCCTGCCAGGGTTCTCTCGAGAAGTCGAAGCGGTCCCATACTTCGATCTGCACGATGATGTCCCGCTCATAGGCCAACGTGAGCAACTGCTCAAACTTCTGCCAGTAGGCAGGGTTCGGCTGCGTTAAGTCGTAAACGCCGTCCTCACCTGAGGCAAACGCCCATACGTCGCCCTCGTCCCGGCTAGACATAGTACAGCGAATATAGTTACCGCCCATCGCCGCCAGTTGGTCGAGGTGAGCTTGTAAACTGTCGATCTGAAATAAGTTATCCTCTACCGTGCCGCCCAAAAGCAGCACGGGGTTTCCTTTATAGCTCCAGTAAAACGGATTCTGCGCATATGGCCGGATGTGCATGCGGTATTTATTTATCCTAGCGTTCTAAAATGCGGTTAAGATACTGAATATTACGCTTAGTCTGTAGGCCGCCGCCGCCTTCGTGCCCGTTGTACTCGTACACGAAGATCTCTTTTTCGCCAGCGTAGTGATTATACGCGGCAAAAACGGTGGACGGCGGGCAAACACGGTCCATCAATCCGACAGAAAACAGCGCCTTTGCTTTCGCACGAGCAGCCATGTTAACGCCGTCGAAGTAGGACAGTGTATGGAACACCTGCGCGATTTGCTCGCGGTGTGCTTGTAAAAAGATGGTGATCTCGTTATAGGGGCTGGTGTCGATTAAGTGCGTGGCGCGGCGGTAGTGGCACAGGAAAGGTACGTCAGGCACACAAGCCAGAACATCCTCGTGCAATCCGGCTGTTGCGAGGGCCAGGCCCCCGCCCTGGCTACGCCCGGCAACGATAACACGCTCGGCGTCAATCGCCGGATGTTGCATGGCCGTGTCCACTGCACGTACTGCATCCGTGAATAGCCGCCGATAATAATAAGTTTCCGGATGAGAAATGCCCCGTGTCATAAATCCGGCGGTCTGTCCCCAGTCGCCGCTCTCCGGCGCAATATCTGATGTGCTACCAGGATGCTCTACGCCACCCTGCCCGCGTGTGTCCATAATCAACGTTGCTAAGCCCATTGACGGGTAGGTCAACCAACACGGTGGATAGCCCCGCCCCCGCTGATAACCAATGTATTCCACAACGCAGGGTAACGCCTCGTCACGCTGACGCGGTAAAATCAGCCAACCTTTGATCGACTGCCCGCCGAACCCATTAAATGTAACATCGTAAGTTTCGAAGAGATGCAGCCCGTAGTCAACTTGTTCAAAATGGGCGTCCAACGGATGCTGACGGGCCTCTGCTAATGTGCCTTGCCAAAAGCTATCGAAGTCGTCCGGTTCCTCTCTCGGCGGACGGTATTGTTTAAGCTGCTCAGGCGGAAAGTCAAAGAATGGCATCAGTCGTTTCCGATGAATTCGTCGCGCAGTGGCTGGAAGGTATCGACCAGGCGCACATGCTCAGTTAGCGTTTGGATGGTGTGCGGAACAGAAGACGGGACCGCAATCATGTCGCCAGGGCCGAGCCGCGTCGGTTCGCCGTCGATGAAGAACAGCAGCTCGCCCGCCGCCACATAGGTAATTTGCTCGTGTGGATGGTGGTGAGGCGTGTCGGGTTCTTCGGCGGGGCCATCGTGGAAGTCGATCACCACCATCATCAGCTGGTCTAAATGTGTTAAGTAGCGCGTGCGCCCCTCCCCAATGCTTTCTGGAATGGCGTCTGCTTGCTTGAGTACAGGCATGGATCAATCGCCCTTCGATTGCATCTCGATTAAATATAAGTTCACTTTACCGCCATGATCTGAAGCGTACAAAATACGGGAGCCGTCCCAATCCCAGGTAGGATGACAGTGGCTGCTTTGCGTATGCCAGGATGTGCGATGATGCGCCAGAATCTCCACTGACGGTGATTCGCCGCGAATGTCGATCAACACCAGGTCATCCACATCGTCGCCAACCAGCAGCGTATTATCCGGATTGGCGTGATAGTGGTTGCAGTAGTATGGCATGTCCAGCCGCTGTAATAATTCTCCATTGCGGTCAACCAGTCCCACATAAGGAACTATATCGTTCTCGTTGACGGCAACCTCGGTTACAACGGCTTGCGTCCGGTCCGAGGTAATCGTGCCATCGTGCCCCTGTCCCCGGTTATCGAAGAAAACATCCCCGCTCTGTGTCCAAAACTCATGACCGATAGCGTCCTGCTCACCCTGTCGCACTAACGGCTGTATGCTGTCCGCTGCGAGGTCTAACAACCACATACGCTGCGTGACCAAATTCCACGGGCCTTCATGGCAGAACATCGCCAGGGTGGGATCATCTGGGCAAAACTGGAAATGTCCGAGTTGATGGGTATCTTTGAACACGTCCACCACTTGGCCACTGCCGTCTAAGTAGGCCAGCGTCACACGACCGTCTTTGATGAGATAGTAGCGGTCTTTGAAGCCGCTGTAGTTGACACCTGTGTAGTGAGAATCGATTTCGATTTTTTCGTTACGGGTAAAGCCGATACAACGGCGATTGGGAGAAATTGACGGTGCGCCCACGTCGTAATTTCCCTGTTCCTGATAAATATCGCGGATCTCGCCAGTTTGGGTGTTTAACATCCGGATCCGATTCTGCTGCGTCGTGTAAACGACAAGCTGGCCGTCCGGCGTTTTTGTCAGTCCTTGCGGCCCATCAATGTCATCCGTCAGTTGAGTGACAACCCCCGTACTCATGTCCATCTCAAAGACGCTGTAGGCCGGGTTCTCGTGGGGGGCTTTGTCCTCGTCGGCGGCCCGGTCGGAGTGGAAGATAATCGTGTTTTCGCCCTTTACGAACGAGTTTTCCGTAAAATACATGTGAACATTGTTGCCCGTTTGTGTTAGCTGCGTAATGGCGCAGCCGGTCTTTTCGTCTTGGAACGTCCGCATTTCGGACGGCCACGTATCACCGATCATATTGAATTGCTCCTGCGAGGTTGAAGGCTCGGCTTTCTGCTGGCAATGTAAAGGTAATGCGCGTAATGTTTGGAGGGCACTTATTGGCGGTGGCAGCCTGTTCTAGTGATTCCAGCGCGACCTCTGCTGATTCCGCCGCTTGTAAAATCAATGTGTGCTGCTGGCCATGAATATGCACGCGGTCACCCTCCAGCGTGACTGGCAGCCAGGTGATAAACGCTTCTTCGATCTCCAGCGGTTCGCCCTCAAACGCAAAATTATCTGTTAAGCGGAAACCGTCCTCGTTGAGCGTGAGCGTCCGCTTGAGCTGGGTTAGGCGCGGCAGGTCATAAGCGTGCTGCATTTCCATCTCAACCCAGTTCGTGCCTTCTTTATGGACCATGCTGCCGTAAAACTGCTGGGTGCCGCCGAATTCCGGCCCTGCCGCTTGGAGCTGCCCCCCAATGCGCGGGACATTGTGTGTATACGAATTGTTAAAGATATTCTCGTAGCGGGTCTGCCGGAAGTACATCTTGCTGTACAGGCCACGCCCGCCATCTGCAATTAAGCTTTCCCCGGCCACATGATAAATAAAGCTGCCGATGTCTGTATGGCTGTGATGACCGTCGTTGTGCCCTGCCGACGCGATTAGTACCGCCGGGCGCTGCTCTTGGTAGCGTGCTGTTAGCCGGGCCACCCGGCACACAGGCAGATAGGCGTTTTCGTGGGGTACGTCTGGCAGTTGCTCGTTGCCCTGCCGCCAGGCCGCGCTGCGCAGCACAGATGCAAAGTGTGAGGCGGCATTGTACGAAGTGATTTCCTGGGTGGGGGGGAGCAGCAGCGCCCGCAGTTCGTCAACGCCAGTGCGCTCTGCCAGGCGTTGAGTCATGCCGCTGGCGAGCGGGACTTCTTCCGTGGCATCGCCAAAGTTACCAAACATCGGCGGTGTGAGTGCCATCACCAGCGGATAACGCACAATCTCCCGCATTCGTTCGCCAGCAAGCAGGTCGATCTCGCCGCCTGTTGTCTTGTGCAACACTTCGCCCAGGGCAACATAGTACATCAACCCGTAATTCCAGTAGCCCACACCTTCGATGCTGCCGCCGTCTGGCTCGAACCCGGTGGCGATGTATGCCTCGAAGCCTTTCAGAACCATCGACAGAGCTTCGGCCAGGGTTTGCAGGTCATGCTCTAGGCGCACGAACGCCAACCCCACTGCACCGTTACAAACGCCGTTCCAGTTGAGCGCGCCGTGGAACCACCAGTGATCGCGCCCGTAGGCCAAGTAAGGTTCGAACACCCGCCGCTGTACTTCCTGCCGCGCCCGCTGTACTACCTCCGGAGAGAGGTCATCCCCGATGAGGTAGAGTGTCTCTGCTAAGGTCGCGGCGGTTTCTGCGGCGAACAAATCGATACTGTCCGGTTCCCTGGTGAGCATAGTATGTGCCCCCAGCGGCCAATCGCGCACAATCGGTGGGTCAATGTCCCAGTAATCCGGTCCCTGTTCCTCATGCGCGGGCAGTACCCAGCTCGTTTCCTCACAAATGTTCCAGATCAGATCGTGAATGGCGTCTTTTGTCGTGTCTTCTTCATTCACGATGTATTCCAGCACCGCCCGCGCTAGCATTCCCCGTTTGAGGAAGTAGGCACTCTCGTAGGTGCCGCGCTCCCCGCTCTCCTCGAAGATGCGGTATATCGTATAGGTTAAGTGGGGGATGTCCGTCAAGTTAGGGATGAGCTGGCGTAAATGGGCCAGCAGCGCCGGAGTGTGCCCCCCGTTGCGAATCTGCTCACGCAGGTCAGTCGGCTTTTGCCGTTGGGCAAGCAATCGCTTAAGTTCTTCGACCGTCATGATAGCGTAACTTTCTGTGGTGGTGGCTCGATTTGAATGTCCTCGACTAAAATATCGACCCCCGGCAGATCAAGTTCGTCTGCACGGTGGCAGCGAACATGATGCCCCGGCTCGATCTCGCGCAGGGCGGGCGTTTCTGTGCGGCAGCGGTCCACAGCGAACTCACAGCGCGGGTGGAAGTAACAACCCGAGGGTGGGTTCGCCGGGCTGGCGACTTCACCGGTCAGTTCCGACATTTTGCGGCGGTTTGGATCGGGCACGGGCACGGCGGAGAGCAGCGCCGCCGTGTAGGGGTGCTTGGGATTGGTATAGAGCTGCTCTGTTGGTGCAGTTTCTACAATACGTCCTACATACATCACCGCGACCCGTGTGCTAATGTGCTTGACCACGCTGAGGTCATGTGCGACGAACAAATACGTCAGCCCAAATTCATTTTGCAGCTTGAGCAGCAGGTTGAGCACCTGGGCCTGTACCGACACATCTAGCGCGCTCACTGGCTCGTCCAAAACCATCAGGCGCGGCTGCAACGCCAAAGACCGCGCAATACTGATCCGTTGCCGCTCCCCGCCGCTAAACGCGTGAGGATAACGGCGCATATATTCCGGGCGTAGCCCCACCGACCGCATCAATTCTATCACCCGTTGGACACGGGCCTCACGATCTAGCGTACCATGAATGACCAGCGGCTCCCCTACCAGGTCGAGCACACGCATCCGCGGATTGAGCGAGGTAAATGGGTCTTGAAAAACCAATTGAATCTCGCGCCGAATGTCCATCAGCTCTCTGCCGCGCAGTTCAGTTAAGTCGATAGGTTGCTGGGTGTCTTCTGCATAATACAAAATCTTACCGTCGGTGGGGTCGAGTGCTCGCATGATGCAGCGAGCCGTCGTCGTTTTACCGCAGCCGCTTTCCCCCACTAGGCCCAGGGTTTCGCCCTCATAAATGCTGAAGCTCACATCGTCAACGGCTTTCACATGGTTGACAATCTTGTTACGCCAGCCTGCGCGAACAGGAAACCATTGTTTGAGGTTCTTGACTTCTAGGACCGGGAGCTTACTCATGTTGTCTGCTCCTCATATAGCACGCAGCTTGCAAACTGGTCTTCGCCAACGGGACGCAGTTCCGGTGTTTTGGTGTCACACACGCCTGCAACCGCATGGTCACAGCGCGGATGGAACGGGCACCCTACCGGACGGTTAAACGGTGACGGCACCGTCCCCCGAATCGACGGCAGTGGCTCTCGCGAGACACTTTTCACCGTTGGCATCGAGCGTAAAAGAGCTTGCGTATAGGGGTGCTTGGGCCGGTAAAAAATATCCTCCACCGGGCCTTGTTCCATCACCCGCCCCAGATACATCACCACGACATAGTCTGCCACCTGGGCCACAACGCCCAAGTCGTGCGTAATCAAAATCACCGCCATGCCATACTCCTGCTGCAATTCCTTCAGCAGCAGCAGCACCTGTGCTTGGGTCGTCACGTCGAGTGCGGTTGTTGGCTCATCTGCAATCAGCAAACTCGGCTGGCAAATCAGCGAGAGAGCGATCATTGCCCGTTGGCGTAGCCCACCGCTAAGCTGCCACGAATATGCGTCAATGCGTTCTTCTGGTGCAGGCACACCCACCCGCCGCAGCATATCAATGGCTTCCTGCCGGGCAGCTTCCTTCGAGAGCGGACGGTGTAGCTGAATCGCCTCAATCATCTGAAAGCCGACCCGGTGCAGCGGACTAAACGATGCCATTGGCTCCTGCGGAATAAGCGCGATTTCTGCCCCGCGAATCTCCCGCATCTTGTGGCTGTTTGGTTTGACCTCGGCGAGGTCGATTTGCGTCGATGCTGTGCGATAGTTCATCTCGCCCTCGATGATGCGCCCCGGTTTCTTCACCATTTGCATAATCGAGCGCATCGTGACGCTTTTTCCGCTGCCGCTTTCGCCTACAATGCCCACCGTCTGGCCGGGCAAAACATCGAAGTTCACGCCATCTACGGCTTTAATTGTGCCGTCTCGTACAAAGAAGTACGTTTTCAGGTTACGGACAGATAGAATCGGTTCCGTGTTGTAGCTCATAAAAATACCATGATCAATATGTCCAAGAACATTATTTTTGACACACTTTAGTTTAATGGTTCGAGTATGGATCTGCTGCATCGCGCAGGCCGTCGCCAATGATGTTCAGTAGCAGTACCGTGACGATAACAAATAAGCCCGGCAGCAACACCCAAGACGCCAACGCCACCGATTGCAGGTTTTGCGCTTCTTGCAGCAGCACACCCCAGCTAATGATGGGTGGGCGCAGCCCCACACCCAAAAAGCTGAGTGCAGTCTCGCTCAAGATCATAGCTGGGATGGCAAGCGTCGCTGTTGCGATCAAATGGCTGGTGATCGATGGCACCATATGCCGAAAGATGATCCGCCAGCGGGACGCGCCCAACAGCCGTGCAGACACGACAAAGTCTTCCTCGCGTAAGGCCAAAAATCGGCCACGCACCTCGCGCCCCAGCGTCGTCCAGCCGAAGATAGAGAGAATAACCGTAATGGCAAAGTACACCTGCGTTACTGTCCAATCTCCCGGCAGTGATGCACTCAGGGCCATCCACAGCGGGATTTGTGGCAGCGAGAGCAGCAGCTCAATTAACCGTTGAATGACCCAATCGACTGAGCCGCCCAAATAACCAGACAGGCCGCCCAGCAGCACCCCCAGGAACAGGCTAATCATCACCCCAACGAGACCGATTGACAACGAAACCTGTGTGCCGTACATGATGCGCGACCATAAATCGCGCCCCAGCCGGTCCGTTCCGGCGATGTGGAAGGTTACATCCTCGCCTTCGACCGTCATCAGATGTGCATTAGCCGTAAACAGCCCAAACACCTCATACTCGAACCCGCGCGAAAACCAGTCGATGTACAGTTTCTCCTCACCCGGGATCCAATCCATGCGGAAGGTCTCCGGGTTACGCTGGCCTTCCACCGCATAAACATGAGGCCGCAGGCGACCCTCATCGAACCAGTGGATCGTTTGCGGCGGGACGAACGACCGACGGGCGTTACTTTCTAGCGGGTCTTGCGTGGCGAAAAAGCCAGGGAACAGCGCAATCATCACAATGGGGATGAATAGCACGAGCGAGATCACCGCTAGCCGGTGGCCGGTAAACCCCCACCAGATCAGCTTCCAATCGGGCGCGACGTCTGCCGCGTGGTCTTCTTCCCCTTGTAATTTAGCAGTATCGTCTCTCAGGACAGCCGGAGGAGGCGTTGTTAGGTTAGTCATAGGTCACGCCTCAAAACGAATTCGTGGATCAACAAAAGCCAGCAACAGATCGGAGATCAAAGTGCCAATAATGACCAATATGCTGTAAATCATCAAAATGCTACCTGCTAAGAACATATCCTGGCTGGTGAGCGCCCGTAATAACGTCGGCCCAATACTAGGGATATTCATCACCGTAGCGACAATGAGGCTGCCAGAGAACAAACGCGGTAGGTACCACCCTACCGTGCTAATGAGCGGGTTCAGCGCCATTCGCACTGGGTAACGGATGATAAGATCCCACTCGGACAGCCCCCGTGCCCGTGCCGCCTCCACATAGGGCTTGCCCAGTTCATCGAGCAAGTTTGCCCGCATAATACGAGACAGCCGCGCTGTGCCATCCAGAGCTAAGATCAATACCGGAATCCACAGGTGATTGAGAAGATCCAACACAACCGCAAAGCTGAGCGGCTCCCCAACCATGTCCGCAGATTGTAAGCCAGAGAGATTGATGCCGAAATTACTGAGAACGTACCACAATAGCACCAGCGCAATCATAAAGTTGGGTGTTGCCACCCCTACATAACTGATTACCGTGAATAGGTAATCCAGAAAGGAATGTTGACGCACGGCGGAGATCACGCCCATTGGCACCGCCAAAATCCACGTCACCGTAAAGGACAGCCCCGCCAGGAGTAACGTCGCCGGAAGTCTGTCGGCAATGATGGTGGCTACTGGCTGGCGCATATCTAGCGATATACCCAAGTTACCCTGGAGTAAATTTCCCATCCACAGAAAGTATTGCACAATCAATGGCTCATTGAGGCCATACTGTTGACGCAAATTCTCCGCTTGGTCCATGCTCACATTAGACCCTTGCGCGGCTAATTGTGCGATGTATGCGGAAAGAAAATCCCCCGGTGGTGCCTGTATGATAATGAAGATAATTACAGAAAAAACGAGAATCAGTGGTGGAACGATGAGCAATCGCCGGATGACATAGCGCACCATAAACTTTACCTGTCAAATTTTTAATTCATGAAGACAGGCTGTTACAGCCCGTCTCCATGAGGGTTGAAATTATTTATTCGGAGCGGAAGAACCATGTTTCTGGTTGAGCATTACCGGGCGTGCGTAGCGGCCAGTCGTTTGCGATGACCTCCGGTACGTTGCCCAGGTTATCACTCACGATGGCAAAGCTCGGTGTCATGCCGACCAGCCCAATTTGATAGAGGGTATCTGCCCATTGGGTGTAAATCTCCTGGGCGATCTCGACCTGAGCCTCGGTGTTGCTTAGGCGGCCCTGCTCGTGAAGTTCGCGTAGTTGCTTGACGTTCTCTGGCGGCTCTACGCCCTGTGCGCCATCACTTTGGAACCACTGAATCCACAGCGGACCCCAGTCTGCAATACCGCTGGCGTAGGCCGGGTCGGTCTTGGGATTGCCGCTGAAGGGGAAAGCGGACGTGTCCATACCCCAGATACCGATCATGTGCTGGTTGCCGCTAGCACGCTCGAAGTACAGCGAACGCTCTTGCAAGCGAATGTCTGTGCGGACGCCGACATCGTTCCAGTCTTGGGCTACGAGTTCCATCATGTCGCTATAGACACCTTCGCCAGAGCCTTCGATCACCAGTTCCAGGCGGTCGCCGTTAGGGAAGGTGCGGAAGCCCTCGCTGTCGCGCTGGTCTAGCCCGACGCTGTCTAGCAGCGAGCTTGCAGCTTCTTGGTCGAACTCGGTGTAGAGCTGTGCGACTTCATCGCCGGGATAGTAAACATGATACGGTGCGGGCACGGGCTGGCGTGGCTCCGCAAGACCAAGATATACCAACTCGTTGATTGCTTCGCGGTCGATGGCAACCGACATCGCCTGGCGGAAGTCTTGCTGCTCGAACAGGCCACGATATTGGTCGTCTTCGTACGTCATGTTAAAAAACACCACCTGAGAGCCGCCAAAGGTCGGCAGATTGGTGGGGGTGTAGTCGCCCGCCCCGGCTTGGTCTAAGAAGACCGGCAGGTTCGCCACGCTGATCCCGCGTTGCTGCCAGTCGATCTCACCAGCGGCGGCGGAGAGGTTCACGTTTTCCCAGTCAGAGAAGAAGGAAAAGCGCAAGGTGTCGAAGTACGGTAGTTGATTGCCCTCCGAATCTACGCCAACATAATACGGGTTACGCTCCAACTCGAACACCTGCGAGGACAGGTTCGACCCCTCTACCGGAACCCATGCCGCCATTGATGGGCGCTCTGGATTGTCCGGCGGGAAGACCCGTGCGATGAACAACTCGGTCCAGTCGTTGAAACCACCTTCATCAATTAGCGCGTCGAGGGTGTCAGCATCAGCAACATCCGGGTGGAACTGTCCCATGTAGTGCGCGGGGAGGAAAGGCGCGACGGTACGGTCTGCGCCGTCTTTGTTTGCCAACTCTAGCGGGAAGGCGGTATTGGGGCCGTCGTAGGTAACAACAAGAGTGTACTCATCCGGAGCCTCGAAGGTGGCCGCAGAGCCGTCACTATTGCTGATCCAGGCGGGGAGAGACGGAGAAAGATCCTCATTGAGGGCAACCCCGTCGTACCAAAACATGATATCTTCGGAGGTAAAGTCTTCGCCATCAGACCACTTTGCGCCCTCGCGCATGTCCAGCGTCCAGGCGGTGAAATCATCGTTGGAGGATAGATCTTCGATCAGATGCGGTAATACCTGATCGCCCGTAGTGTTGAAGCGGACCAGCGCATCGTACACAGCCCGGGTGTGGTTGTTATAGTCTGACGGACCCAAGAAACCACGTCGCCAAGCGCCGCCGTAGGTCCCGATTTCCTCAACCTGCATCACCAGCGGATTTTCTGGCAGGCGTTCCTCCACCGGCGGCAATTCTCCGGCTTCGACACGTTCGGCCAACATCGGCGCTTCGCTGTATTCCGCCTGTGCCCCGGCCACCCATACGCCGCCCAGCATCAAGATCAATGCCAAAACGACCGTCGACAAGAATTTTTGGTTGTTCATCATACTACTCCAAATAAAATAAATTTACTTTAACCAAGCCATTTAACTACGAATTTTCGGCTGTGCAGTCTCCTCGACAGGCTTACGAATAAGGGTGGTTACATCGCCTTCGTGCTAAGTGCTGTTACGAATCACAAGCTCGAATTGAAACTTGTGGTCGACGTCCACGTCAAGATCGTCGAGTTCGTTCAACACGATTTGCATCGCCACTTTTCCTATGGCGTACTGTGGGCTACTCAGCGTGCTTAACCCGGCAATACGTGCCGCTAGAATGTCATCGTTACCGATCAGCGCGATGTCGTCGGGAATGGCAATGCCTAGCTCGTTGCAGGCTTCTAGGACACCCAGTGCGATCAGATCATTTGAACACACAATCCCATCAACATGCTTGCACAACGACGCGTGCTGCCGCATCCACTCATAGCCGCTTTCCCAGGTGGGGTGGCGGTGGTGAACATGCTCTAGCGCAATCACATCACCAAATTGCTGGCGAATTTGCTCGAACACCTGCCCATTTTGCATATCATAGCCGCCATGATGTACGACCGCTATTTGTTGACACCCTCGGCTCACCAAGTGAGCAACCTGAAGCATCAATCCTATGTTTTCAAAATGGAGTGTCTTCGCAAGATGTTCAGGAACGTCTCGGTTGAGAACGATCACTATTCGATGGCGCTGTAACAGTGGATGCAACTCCTCATCGGGAAGACGCGGGCTACACATCACCAACGCTTCCGCTTCGGTTTCTTCGAGAAGCTGCAAGGCAGAGGTTTCACGCTGATGTTGTTCGACAGTGTTGTTCAGAATGATGTTATAACCGTATTTCCAGGCTTCATCCTCTACACCGCGGACAATGTTCGCAAAGTAAGGGTTCGTGATATCTGGCACGACCACCCCAATAATGTGTGTGCGCTGTGTTACAAGACTGCGCGCAACACGGTTCGGGCGATAGTTCATGCGGTCAATGATAGATTGAACTTGCCGGCGCGTCTCATCACTGATTTCTCCTTTGTTGTTCACAACCCGAGAAACCGTCATGACAGAAACACCTGCCTCACTGGCAACATCAGCAAGGGTAAACTTACGTTTGTTCATCTACGTTAACCCTAACGTTAACGCTAACATATAGTGACAAAGACAAAATAACCTATTTTCTACAAAATGTCAATCAATTTCTTAGGGGGTGTACGAACAAGTTGTCAGGCACATTTAGCAAGATGCTCGCGTTGATTTGCCAACGTATCCCACTGGCCGGAGAGGAAAGCGGCACGAGCTTTGGCAACTTGTCGAGGCCTTGGTTTAACAAATCTGCAACGAGCGCCCACTTGATTAATAACCTTTGGTGCTAGTTCAGAGTGAAAATTCAGCGATGCTCATTTTCATAGGGTGGGCATCAGGATGCAAATCAAGATAGAGGTCAAGTAAGACATTGAACATCGCCGAGACACAGGCGAGACGAGTCGCGACATAGTTCAGTAACGCGATGGCGCATCCGCTTCAAATCACAGACTACGGTCACCATGGATAAAGCGGTTTCCACAAACATACGCTCATTCCAGGTGCCTTTTTTGCACAGGTTGAGATTTTCAGGGACACCATCCGCCTTCCGAAAGCCCTCGTCGGCAAAGACGACACTGGTCTCACTGACAGCTTCGGCAACATGATGAAAGTGTTGGTCATGGGTATTCATCGTATCCCAATCCCATCTGACAACCCGACCATACTTATTCAGCAGCCAACAGAGCTTGATGCCAACCGACCAGCGCCCCTTATCCCGTCCTTTTTTGCCGATTTGACACTGACTGCGCCCCTCCCGAATGGGAAAGATTAACTCAATTGGGTAGCTATCGATGACCGTAAACAGCGTCGCCTCAGCCAGCAGGGTATCGATCCACGCTTGATGAACGCCGAGCGCCCGTAACAAGCGCGTTCGGTCGGGGATGCCCGCAAAGAGATCGTCATAGTCCCGCTTCAGCCAGCGACAAAACGCACGAAAATGACCGCCTTTGAGCGCGAACAGCACTCCAATCGTCACTAACTCACTTGGATAGAGCTTCGCTTGTGTGACCTTGCACTAGGACAGCACCTTCATCAACCATGCCACCTCGTAGGGCTTGAGTTCTACTTCGCCCTGCAAGTCTGTCCCAAAGAGCAGATGCCGCCAAGAGCCGCCCGGCAGTGAGACGGTAACCGCTTCTCCTGTTACGTTGTGAAGCAGCAGCAGCGTTTCNTTTCCGTCGGAGGTGCTACGTTGGACAGCGAAAACGCGACTGTCTAGCGAGAGAATCTGCTGTGGGGCCAGCGGATGCATAGCCGGGCGCTCTGCCCGTAGGTTTATAAGCTGTAGATAGCGGTCGAAGACTTTCCGTGTCAGGCCGTCTGGATCAGCTAGGCGGTGTTCGAGGTCCTGCACGTCCAGCTTTTCACGGTTGATGGATCGGTTTCGGCCTGTGCGTCTGACGCCCGCCTGCCAATTCCGTGATCCGAACAAACTATGAAAGTAGACCCCTGGCAATCCCGCCAGCGCCAGCATCATCGCCTGTGACACGATAAATCGATCTATAGCAGTTTGCGGGTCTATGGCGGTGACAGCCGGGTCGGTGATCGCATCGAAGTAGGTAATGTTCAGTTCATAGGGCGATTGCCCCCCCTCTGTGTCCGTGCGATAGCTGACAGCACCACCGTGTGCTGTGGTAAGTTCAACAAGCGCCTCAATTTCCGCCTCGCTGAGCAACCCTGTAGCAGGGCGCAGACCGATACCATCATGGGAGGCGGTGAAGTTAAAAAACGTTGTTCGCTGGCTAACGTCTTCGAGTGACTGCGCCCAGGCGGTGAGGTGTGTGGCATCGCCTGCGGTTAACGTGTGCAGAATCAGCGGCGGCAGCGGGAACTGATAAACGAGTTGCGCTTCGTTTTCGCCGTCCCCGAAGTAAGAGATATTTTCCTCGTGCGGAACGTTTGTCTCTGTAATCAGCACAACATGCGGTGCAACCACATCCAGCACGGCACGCATAATCTGGATGATGAGATGGGTTTGCTCAAGATGCAGCGAGGTCGTCCCCACCTCTTTCCACAGGAAACCAATGGCATCCAGCCGGATAAAATCTGCGCCCCGTTCCACGTACAGCAACAAGATACGAATCATTTCCAGCAAGACACGCGGGTTGCCATAGTTGAGATCAGCCTGATCGGCGCTAAAGGTCGTCCACACCTGTTTGACACCGTTTGCGGTTTCTACCGGAGTAAGCAGTGGCAAAGCGCGGGGGCGCACTACCAATGAGAGGTCGATTCCGGGCGGCACATCAATGAAGAAGGTGTCATAGGGGGCTTCCCCGCGTCGGTAGGCGGCGAACCACTCGCTCTCGACGGAGATGTGATTGAACACCGCATCGAACATCAGCCGGAAGTCACGCTGTAGCGCCTGAATGTGCGTCCAGTCGCCCAGCGCTGGATCAACGTCCTCATAGTCAATAACGCTGAACCCGTCATCGGACGACCACGGATAAAACGGCAGGATGTGTACGGCGTTGATGTGCGGGTGAATGTGTCGTTTCAAAAACTGGTGTAGCACAGCTAGCGGCGGATCTTCCTCATTCTGTAGCTGATCACCATAGCAAATGAGCATCACGTCTTGCTGAGTAACAGTGAGAGGAGCAAGCCCACCTTGGGCGCTTTCTTTTAGCAGCGGCAGAAGCTTTCGATAGGTCTGCTCACCAATCTGCTCGCCATAGATACGCTGTAGCTTAGTACGGATCTCACCCCGCTTGTCCTCGGCAGACATCATTGCAACCCCTCATGTGAATCAAACAATCGCAGAGCCTCCGTCAACACGCGCCTCAGCACACGGTACGAGAAATGTTCCAGGCCCACTTCGTAGTTATGTGTCGTCATATCCTGGCGCTGTGATGCATCGTCAATCAGATTGCGAGTTGCCAGTACAGTGTCCTGGTTGATGTCCTGATTAAAGGTAATTGCTCGTATACCGGCAGGTTGGATGTCTGTCAGGTACATGGGATAGGTGTTGAGAACCAGTGGCTTGCGAAAGTAGACAGTTTCCAACAGCGCGTTTCCAAAGCCCTCGTACAAGCTGGGATAGGTCACGATATGCGCGTGCGGATACACATCCCAGAGGTCGTAAACACGCTTGCCCTCGACTTCGCCCCGCTCCGTGCCCACCTGCGCACCAATGAATCTGTACCGAATACCAGCTTGCTCGGCCTGCCGCCGCAGCGATTCGCCGTAAGCGCCAGCCTCATCGCCCTCATAGCCCGTGATGACCAACACTAACCGGGGGTCGTCTAGCTGACGCATTAGCTCAATGGCAAGTTCGATGCCCTTGCGCCGCACAATTCGTGTGGGCTGCAACACGATCAGGTCGTCTTCGCTCAGGCCGATTTCCCCCCGGAAAGTCATCGCGTAATCGTCCGGCGGCGGTGGCGCATTCTCGAAGTCGAACACATTCGGCAGGTAAAGCGCATTAATACCCTTAAACGCCTTGAGCCGTTGCTGCATGGCCCGGTTGATGACCATGTGTTGTACGGGGTCGAGCTTGGGCGGGAAAGCCTCGTTGAGCACATCTTGTATACGATTGGCGATGAAGCGATTCCGCTCCCAATAAAAATCGTGGTGGTGTGCCAGGGTGCGAATGCGAGTGCGCTTGACCAGCTCGGTGATTGCCAAGCCCAGCGAGATGTTCATAGGTATGGTGAGCGCGTTTTGCGGCACGACCAAGTCAATATCGTAGCGGCTGACGAAGGTTTCTAGCTCTGCACGCAGCTTGTCCGCCTCGGCGTATAGCTCGCGGAAAAGAGTTGCGTCCGGCACGATACTGCCAAAGGCCGCATCGTGTAAACGCTGTGCAGTCGCGTGTTGGAAGTGCATACCAGGAACCAGATACCCTGGCTGAGCGTGTACATCTAGTTCCCCCGCACAATAAAAGGTGCTGTGGCCCATTTCCTCAAACACCTGAGCCATCTTTTGCGTTTCCAGGCTCACGCCATCCACGCCTGCCAGCCGCGTTCCCACAAAACCGATGTTCACGAAATCACCTCCAATACGTAGCGTGTCATCACCGTTGACCAGACAAACCAGTGCCGCGAGACCACGCTTCCGTCTGTGGCATGGTGGGCTTCTGGCAGCATTCCGTCCCACTGGGCCGCCTGCCGCAGGTTATCTATGTGAATATTCTCCCGTTCGCTGTCGCCCAACAAGCGAGCCAGCAGCATGCCTTGCGCATCCCCCAGCGGCCAAGGTGCCGGCGTATGCACCGACCCCAGCCGACCCTCATAAACGCCCTCGTTCTCTTGGCTCCAAGCGAAACGTGCCGTGTTCTGCCAAGTTTCATCGGAAGGTTCGCAATAGCCCCAAAGTGGCATTAGCGCGAAGGGCACATCATTGGCGTCGTGGTAGAGGCGATGATTCCCCGCACCGTCAATTGCATACGCATATAGCGGTGCTTTCTCCCGGTGAACCACAAAGTGTCGTTCGATGGTTTGCTTGAGATCATCCGGGGTGATAGGTGATTTGGTCGCCACCAGCGATTCTAGCTGATTGAGCATGTGCCATAGCAACACATGGCTGGTGAAGTGATAGCGCAGTGTCCCTAACGGGTCGTCGGCAGGGGTCTCGTCGGTTGGCAATAAACCTGTTGCCGCATGCTGACGGGCAAAGATGGCGTCTAGAGTGGGCTGGATGTAGGGACGGAGCCGTGCAAGCAAAGCAGTATCGTCTGTGTGCTGAATGTACTCTGCTAACTCCAGCAGGGGATAAATCTGCTGGTCAAGCTGATAGCCTTTGTCCTTCACCTGTCCATTTGCCAAGTACGAACGCCCCCAGGCCCCGTCTATCCGCTCGGCCCGCTCAAACATCCACAGCAAGTGCCCGCGCACCACTTTTGCTCCCTCCGCGCCCCAATGCAACAACGGAAGTGCCGCGTAATAAGCATCGCGGTTCCACGACAGCGGCAGCAGCATGTGATCTGTGAGCAGACAAATGGCGTCGGCATCTATCGGCACGGCGCATTGCAGTGCGTAGGCCAGCCCCTTACGTTCGACAAGTTCCAGCTTTTGGCTATAGGTGGGGGTACTTGCCCAGCGTTGCTGCCACCGTGAGAGAGCTTGCTCAAGCAGTGCATCTTCATCAGCAGCTTGTATCTCCGCCAGCGCGGCGGCCACGGACTCAGCTTGCGTCCCCAGGGCGATAGCGACCTGAAACGTTTCCGCGCCCTCGAAATCTCGCCACTCGGTCCAGCCACCCGGCACTGACCCCACACTGAGCAGGGCGGTCGCGTCCAGTGCCGGGTTATGCAGCAATGTGTCCGTTTGGCGGGGTTGATGCCGCGTTCCAGGCGGTGGAATGGGTAATACACCGCCCTCTGTAAGTTGCGTATAGGCGCAGCGTTGGATTTGAACACGCTCAAGCCCTGTAAGCGTGATCCACCTACCCGGTCTGGAGAAACGCCACTGCTGGAGGGCTACACCATGCATCACAAACGAGATACATTCTCCCACGACGCCGTTTGACAGCGTGAAGCGCAGCAACGGGAGCGCGTCTTCTACCAGATACGTCTCCCGCTGCACAATCCCCTCGCGCAATGCTACGCCAAAGCCGTCCCCGGTTGCCAGCTCTCGCCGATACGCACGCACACGTTCTGGTTGGTGGCGGCTTTGCTCGTCAAAGGAGGGCATAGATGTTAGCGTCATGTAGCCGTGCGTGGGGTGATAGGCATTGACAGCCAGCCAGCGTCCATCTGGCGTAACGCTCCCCGTCAGGCCGCCCTCACCCACATCCAGCGGCTTAATACCCTGGGCCGGGTCAAGGTGACGCACTCGCCACCTCGACAAATCGAACAGGTTCATCTTCCGGCTAACCTTTGACAGCACCAGCGGTCAGCCCCTGTGTCAGGAAGCGCTCGAAGAAGAAGTAGAGAATGATGATGGGCACGCTAACGATGAGCGACCCGGCCATCAGCGCGGTGATGGGCACTTCCTGTGTGTTCAAACGTTGCAGGCCCAGCGGCAATGTCCAGCGGTCGGGGTCTTGCACCAGGAACAAGAACGCATACAGAAATTCGTTCCAGGCGATCATGAAGGTGTAGAGCGCCACAGAGGCGATAGCAGGCGCAGCCAAGGGGATGACCACCCGCCAGATAGTGGAGACGCGGGTGCAACCATCGATCAATGCCGCCTCCTCTAGCTCCCGTGGGATGGTGATAAAATAGCTCCGTAGCATGTAAAGCGCCACCGGCAACGTGCCGGACATATACACCAGAATTAGACCGAATATCGACCCGCGTAGTCCCGTCATGGTGAACACCACAAATAGCGGAATCGCCAGCACAATCGCCGGAAACATATATATCAGCAGGATGCCAGCAGAGAGCGCATTGCGTCCGCCGAACTGCAAGCGCGTGATGGCATACGCCGCTGGAATCGCCAACAGCAGGGTGAGCGCGACGGTAGACACAGCCAAAATCGCGCTATTCCAGATGAATGGTGGGAAGCCCTGTCGCACCATCACAATGGTGAGGCTGCTACGCCCGAACGAGTTCACGCAGACTTCCGGTAGGTTCGGGTTTTCGTCGAGGTCTTCTGTGCCATAGCGTAGCCAGCAGCCAACGGGCTGGAAGGTCGTTTGCAGGTCTTCTGCGGAGGGGTAGAGCTTGGTGGGGTTAATTAATATGTCCGCCTCTGGCCGCACAGACAGGTTCAACATCCAGTAGAAGGGGAAAATGGTTACAAAGGCGAAGAAAACAATCGTCACCCATTTGATGATTCGGCCTATTACCGTCTCAATCTCCTCGCGCGTCCACTCTCGGCGTGGCATTTCTGTCTGGCTCGATGTGCTCCGTGTCGTCTTTTCCATTGTTACGCCTCCTCTACCAGCACAAATCGGAAGTAAAACATCAGCACGACAGCTAGAATGCCCGCCATAATGACAGCGATGGCACTGGCTTCGCCCACATTGCTCTCTGCAAACAGCGCTTCAAAGATGGCGACTGGGATCACTTTTGTATCGGGGTTGGTGCCCGTCAGCAGGAAGACGTCATCGAACTTATTGAACGTCCAGATGAAACGTAGCAGGAAGAGCGTCCCAATAACTGCCCGCAACTGCGGCAGTGTGATAAAAAGCAGACGCTCCGACGGCAACGCACCGTCGACCTTAGCCGCTTCATATATTTCTGTGGGCACAGCCTGGATGCGCGCCAACAAGAATAAAAACGCAAACGGGAAGTAGCGCCACGTCTGGAACAAAATCACCATCAGTAGCGGGATCGAAATTCCTAACCAAGTGTCATTAGTGGCTAAGAAGGGCACATTTGTGCCAAAAACCCCGTTCACAATGCCGTTTTGCCGCAGCAATACCTGCCAGACAAAAGCAACGGAGATAACCGGGGCAATGTAGGGAAATAACAGGAAACTTCGGAACACATTCCGGCCAGGGAAGGTGTCATTAGCAACCAGCGCAGCCACCAAGCCGAAGAAAATCGCCATGACCGAGCTGGCAACAGTATAGGCGAAGGTGCGGAAGATCATCGGGTAAAAGTCCCGGTTTCGCACACCAACGACAAGCTGCTCGTCGCCCATGTTCACCTCATTAAGCGCCCGCCAGCCTCGATAGTCCTCAAAGTAGCGCCGTGCTTCTTCGTACTCAACCGCGCCTTCTTCATTAAGCGCACAGCCGCCCGCCTCCGCTTCTACGCACGGCACCCGGTCGAAGCGCACACCCGCCTGCGCCGTGAAGTTCTCCAGCGTCAACTCAGAGAAGTCGAATAGTTCGACACCCATCAAGTCAGCCGTGCCGATGTCGCGCACGCTGAAGATCAGGTTCCAAATGAGCGGAAAAATGACGATGCCCATCACGATGACCGTTGTGGGAATAATAAGTGCATACGCCAGGTAATTTGAGCGCTGCCGCAGCGTGGCGTTCTTCTCAATGTAATCGTCGGAGGGCAACAGTAAGGCCGCCACCCCTCCCAGACCCATCAAGATTACAATAGCGCTGGCAACGCTTGAGATAATCCCTGTGTTGATGCCGATAACCCCGACAATCATGCCGACGACGGCCCCAATGCCCACACCATATAGCGGTCGGTAGCCCTTAAAGAAGCTGGCGTAGTAACCAGGAATTGCGCCTACCACACCCCAAACAAGGAAAGTAAAAATCGTATCCAGCATTTTGAGTTCCTAAATTTAAGTAGAGTCGCCTCTGTTTGAAAGAACATCTAAGTAAATTTGCTTGGCTGAGAAAGCACTATCTTGTGCTCATCACCTATGCAGTGACATGCAGAGCGGCAGCTTATGTCGCCCTACATGCCCTACTAGCGAGAAGAGGCTTCAAGCCCCTTCTCACTCGCTTTTGGAACCTATTCCAGGTCGAACTGTAGGTCTTCCGTCTCGATTTGGATGTTCTCTAGTGCTTCCGCCACGCTAATTTCGTCGTTGATGGCCGCTACCAAGTTCTCCTGGATAAAGAACACAGAAGAAACTGCATTGGCGATCTCGCTCTGGTCGTTGCTCAGGCCCATACGGGTGTAGCCCTCGGAGCCGGAGACGATGGTCTCTAGGTCTTCTTCGCTGTAGAAGTCTGCCAGCGGGGCACGACGATCAACGCCGACATCCAACTGAGACCAAGCATCGACAAACTCATTCGGGTTGTCTGCCGTGCCCAAACGCAGCGGGAACTTACCCTCTGCCGCCACACCCAACACATCCAGATAGGATTCCTCAAACAGAAAGCGGACATAGTCCTTGGCTGCATCTGGCGCATTGACCGAGATACCGAAGTAGAAAGCGCTACCCCAGGCGGCGGGGTCGTCGCTGCTAAAGCCACTGAATGCGCTTACGAAGTCGCTGTTTTCCGCAATGAAAGCCGGGTTATCAGCGCACTCTGGGCAAGTCGGGAAGGCTGCGTCGCGCAAGCCAGCCATCTCATCCAGGATAAACGGTGACCAGATGGTCATGGCACAGTTGCCAGCGAAGTAATTCGCACGGGCTTGATCCCAATACCAGCCCTGCTCCTCCGGCCCAGCTGTCTGCATCAGGTCGACATAGAACTGCATCGCCTCTTCCATTTCGGGCGTTTCCCAAGTGATTTCGCCCTCGTCGTTTACGAAGGTCGCACCGTTTGCCAGCGCAACATGCTCGAAGGTCTGCCAGGTGTAAAGCTGGTCAGGTGCGTTCGGGCCACAGAAGCCGATGACACCGTTCTCCGGGTCGTTCAGTGCCTGTGCTGCTGCCAAAATGCTCTCGTAGTCGGTGGGGGCAGCCAAGTCATTGGCCTCGAACAAGTCGGAACGGTAGATCAGTAGTTGTCCCCAGCCGTCCGAAGGTACCGAACTGTATAGACCGTCCTCAACTTCCGTCAGCGCCAGCGCGCCAGAGCTAAATGTATCCATACCCAGGTCGTCAATGACTTCTCCGGCTGCCTCGGTATCCAAAATGCCATCCCGGTACCACTTGGTCGTAAACTCAAGCGTCACCACCATCACATCGGGCAGTGTGCCAGCCGCCAAGTTAACTGTCATCAACTGGCCTAGCTCATTCTGCTCAATCGGAACCACTTCCACCGTTACGCCGGGGTTGGCCTCCATAAAGGCCGCTGCGATGGCTTCCTGCCGCTCCACCCGCTCTGGCTGGTTCTCCGTCGTCCAGAAGGTGATCGTTTCCTCCTGGGCACCCAGGGGAACCACCGTCGCCAGTAGCGCCAGTAACACCCCAAAAATCATAAATTTACGCATGTCTTTCCTCTCAAAAGGGTCACTAATTTGGTCAACAAGTGCTGCAAATTGTTCGTTGTTGCTTGTATAGATAGGCTATTTCCTCTTATTACGAACTTGCCCCGCTAGAGCCACGAATAACAAGCTCCGGCTTTATTAAAAGCTGAGGAAACTCAGCTTGGGGTTCAGATTCAATGAGGCGAACCAACTGCTGCGTGAGTTGCTCGCCTATCTGGTAAATCGGCTGGTGGATGGTCGTGAGCGGTGGGGCAGCATGGGCTGCCGCCGGAATATTGTCATATCCCACCACGGCGAAGTCTTGCCCCACCGTATAGCCGCGCTCCCTGACCACGGCTTGCGCCCCTAGTGCCATCCAGTCGTTGCAGCCGATGATGGCTGTCAGGCCTGGGGCGCTACTGAGCAGCTGCTCTGCCGCCTGCCGTCCACCAACATTTGTCAAGTCGCCATGCGTGCAGTAGTGCTCATGATAAGGCAAAGCATGGTCACTCAATGCTTGCTGATAGCCCGCCAACCGATAGGGCGTAAAAGCAAGGCTCGGCAGCGGCAGAATAATGCCAATTTGCTGATGCCCTTGCTCAATGAGATGCTCGGTGAGCATCCTCACCCCCAGTTGGCTGTCCACATCAATGTACGGAAAATCGCTTATCTCGCCTGGTGTTCGCCGGCCATGGACAATGAAGGGGAAATCCATGGATTGTAGGTAGCGGATGCGGGCATCGTCGCGATAAGTCCGCGCTACGATCAAGCCATCAACGCGCTTGCCTGCTACAAACCGCTTGTATGTATCAAGCTCGATAGAATCCGAGCGGGAAGCACTTGCAACAACATCGTAGCCATGGCTGGCCGCTTTGGAGATAATGCCCTTAAGCAGCAGACTGAAGAAGTCATCGTCGGCTGTGTGGGCTGGCGGCGGCATAATCAAACCCAACGCGTAAGTGCGTTGCCCCTGCAACTGGCGGGCGCTGTGGTTGGGTTGGTAGCCAATCTCGTCGGCAATCCCCCGGATGCGCTGGCGCGTGTCCGGGTTGACATCGCCGTGCCCCGCTAAAGCACGCGAGACCGTCGTGACAGAAAAGCCGGAGAGGTTAGCAATGTGCTTAAGTGTAGGCATATTTCAGCTCGAAAATAAAACTAAGTTTTCCGAAACGTTTCGGATATTTGCAATATATACCGAAATAGCTTGTTTTGTCAAATAGATTTGGGGGGGCATCAGGGCAATTGCATCAAACACAGTCTAGAACAATACTGTTCAATTAAGCCCCAAAACGACCACGGCCTCGTGGCAGCAGAAATGCCATCATGTCTTCACGCAATTGCTACCAAATCTGCTCGTGCCAGGCTACATCTAGCAGCTGCAAGCCGGATAGAACGTCCCGTATCAATCGTAGGCTGTTGAGAAAACTCAGGTGATCGGGATCGATCTCATGGGCGCAGAATGTCTCGTGCATCAAACTACGGGCCACGGAGTGACCGTCCTCCAACAGCGTCTCCTGCTCGTTAAGATGCAGCAAAATCAGTTGCGCACCGGCCCGGCGGTGGTAGGTTTCCGACAGCTCCTCCCGCAGTTGACCAATCACTTCCTTGATCGGCCCCGGCGGGCACGGCACTGGGCGAAAAGCTACAAGGACCGCGCCGCCCGCCTGGAGCGCGAGGGCAAGATGCACCCTGCCGGGTTACGGTCCATCGAGGAGTCCAAGCGCAACGGGATGTGGAACTTCATGGACGACGTGGACGCGCTCATCATACCCGATGACCTGCGAACGGCACTGGAGTCACATCACCCCGGATTGGTGAACTTCGAGGCGTCCGCGCCGTCGTATCGGCGCAACGTGCTGCGGTGGATCAAGCTGGCGAAGACGGACAAAACCCGCGCTAAACGGATCAAGAAAGCTGCCGAATTCGCGGCACGGGACGAGAAAATCCCGCAGATGTAGGGTGTCCGGGTAAAAAGGGGGGTAGACCACAGATAAGACCCAAAGTCCAGTTTGGTCTAACCCTTACCCTTGCGCGGACTCGGTGTCCCGTGACTGACGTTGTGTACACCGTCGTGTGAATGCACAATGAGCAGAAACAGAGGATTGTTTGACTTATAAGCTACAAAAGATATATAACAACTGTTATATAAAGGCGAAGTCTAATCTAACGCGACTAAGAACGTCGCACAAGGAGAGAACAAATGGCGAACGTAGAGAACTTTGTGGAGGTATCGTGGGGTGACGAGAGCCGGACACACGTCCGGCTAACGCTCCACAGAATGACGTCTTACTCTATGGTGTCGGAAGCTTTCGCGGCGCTGCACGCATTTATCCGAGAGGCACCGCACACCGTGGATGTCATCATCGTTGTTCGGACCAACGACGTCCCGAAAGGCTTTGTCTATGCGGTTCAGCAGGCCGAGGAGCGCACGCCGCCAAACGTCGACAGGATCGTCGTGGTTGGGGGTCGGCAGTTTACCTTCCAGCTGATCCACGAGTTCCTGATGAGTTACCGTCCCAGCAAGCGGCTGTCGGAGCGGTATCACTTCCTTAAAACTGAGGAACAAGCCCGCCAGCTACTCGCGTAGAGCGGAAAAGCCTTCCAGCACACTCAAACTACTTCTGCTTTGCCTGGGTATGCTTTTTTGCATCACTCAGTCCTCCACCTCCGCCTCGACGAGACCACGCACCTCCTCGAGCCAGTCAAGCTGCATTTGGTGGTATCGCTCGCCGAAGCGACGCGTTGCCTCCCAGAAGAGAACGTCCTTGGCGCTGGCATCCATATCGGCGCTGACCGTCGTGATCTGCTCGGGGAGTTCCTCTTGAAAATGGATAAGCTGCCGTTGATACATATCCTGCCACAGCCGGAGTTGAGTGAGGATGGTTTGCTTGTCGACCCCTCGCCCCATAAAGAATAACTTCAGCAGCGAGCTGAGCTTGATTTCGTCCGGCTCTGTTACATACGCCTGCTGCCATACCTCTAGGGCCTCCAACCCCGTCTCCGTCACCGTGTACACACGGCGGTCGGGTCGTCCTGTCTGAGGCTCCATGTGAGAAGTGACCCACGCTTTCTTCTCCATTTTCTTCAATGTGCGGTAAATCTGGCTGATCTTTGCGTGCCAAAAGTGGGCAATGGAAGCGTTAATCAGTTGTTTAAGGTCATAGCCCGACATCGGCTGATGACGCAGTAGACCTAGTAACATGTAATCGAGCATTGCGAGTGTCCTCCGACTGGTGTTATGTATGTCACAAATTATACAACACAGTGTGAATAGGTGATGAGTAGGAACCGGGAAGCACTTGACCTATAAACTACAAAAGTTATATAACAATTGTCATATAACAACGAAGAGGAATCCAACATGACCGACGGTTCGACAAATAAGCGTGCCCTTATCATCGGGTCTAGCCTGGCCGCGCTGTTTACCGCCCGCGTCCTCAGCGACCACTACGACCATATCACGCTCATCGAGCGCGACACGCTTCCCCAAACACCTGATCACCGTGCCGGCGTCCCGCAGTCACAGCACGCACACGGGCTACTGGCACGTGGACAGCAAATTATCGAGTCGCACTTCCCGGGCATTATGTCGGAGATGAGTGAGCACGGTGCCGCTGTGGGGGATGTTGACGATCTGTGCATCGTCACACCCGAAGGAAAGCTTGCCAGCACGCCAGCAGGAGAGGACGGCATCTTCGTCAGCCGCTACTTCTTGGAGTGGTCGATTCGTGAGCGCTTGAAAGCGTCGCATCGCGTGGAGATCGTGGATGAAACGCAGGCCACGCGCTTGCTAGCCTCGAATGACGGAACGTCGATCGTAGGTGTCGAAACTCGTACCCGCGGCGGCGAGACACAGATTCAGCAGCACTTTGCCGATCTTGTCGTGGATGCCACCGGACGTCACTCGAAAACGCCACGGTGGTTGACTGAACTGGGCTATGAAGCTCCTCCCGAGGAGACCATCAACTCCGGTGTGGGTTATTTCTCCCGCTTTTACAAACGACCTGATCACTTCCCCGCCGACTGGCAAGGTGTCATTATCAATGCCCGTCCCCCTCATACACCTTACTGCGGACTGATTTTGCCCATCGAGGGCGACCGCTGGCATGTCACCCTGGGCAACTTCGCGGGGCAGTACCCTGACACGGACTGGGCCACAAGCGATGAGGGCTTCATGTCCATCGCGCAGGAACTGGCTGACCCCAGTCTATACGAGGCGCTGCGAATTGCTGAGCCAATCACGTCGGTGCGCGCCTATCGCACGCCGGTAAATCACTTTCGTCACTACGAGAATCTCGAACAGATGCCTAAGAATTTCCTGGTGGTGGGCGACGCTATCTGCGCCTTTAATCCGATCTACGGTCAGGGGATGAGCACCAGTGCTATGGGTTCGTTGGTGCTGGCGGAAGCTCTCAACGACCGACGTCCCGGCTGGGAGCGTGCGTTCCAGCGAAATCTGGCGAAGACAGTGGCGACGCCCTGGTTTATCGCCACCAGTGAGGATATGCGCTGGAGCAACGTCCAACTGGAGGGCGCAGTCAGAAATCAATGGGTAGGGCGAATC
>JGI12210J13797_11257867_pt1 | contig 27750 bp, 21 predicted proteins | sample ElkSlonscriptome_3_FD_13797 | JGI IMG/M metagenome (IMG submission 13797) | reverse complement strand
TCCCGGGCTGCCCGCCGATCCCGGAAGTCATGACCGGTACGCTGGTCAGCTACCTGGCTTCCGGTGTGCCCGACCTGGATCACCTCCTGCGTCCGAAGGCCTTTTTCGGCAACACCATTCACGATCGCTGCTATCGCCGACGGTTCTACGATTTGGGCAAGTTCGCCAAGAGCTTCGATGATGAAGGCGCCCGCAATGGCTGGTGTCTCTACGAGCTCGGCTGTCGAGGCCCGACCACCTACAACGCCTGCGCCACGATCAAGTGGAATGGCGGCACTTCCTGGCCGGTCGAGGCCGGACACGGATGCCTGGGCTGCTCCGAGCCCGAATTCTGGGATCAGGGCGGCTTCTACGAGCCGGTCACGTCTAAACTGTTCAAGGATAGCGGACAAATAGCCGCTGGTGCCGCCGCCGGCGTAGCGGTTGGCGCAGCAGCTGCATTGGCTGCCAACCGACGCAAGAAGAAACTATCCGGCCAGGCCGACAAGGAGGCATCGTCATGACAATACTTGAATTCTCGCGCGGCCCGATGCTGCATTTCGCATTGATCGTATTCGTGTTCGGCGTGTTGTGGCGGCTCGTCTCGGTCGTGTTGCTTGGATGGCGCAAGAGCCGCGCCGAGAACCGCGTAAGCCCGGGCAAAGCCGCGGTTGGCGGCGTCGTTGCCACGGGTAACCGCTCGTGGCCGCATCCGGAGTTTCTCGACCGCACGGCGTTTGGCGAAGCGGTTGGCTATGGCTACCACATAGGCCTGTTCGCGATCGTGCTGGTCGGTGCCCCCCATGTGGCTTTCTGGAAAAATCTTTTCGGCATCAATGCGGCGTGGTGGCCGACGATTCCAAGCGGCATTATCAGCGTGATCTCTGTTGTCACCATCTTTTTGATGTTCATCGCCACTGTCCGGCGCTTCATGCACCCGGTGCTACGACGCATTTCGAACTTCGACGACTGGTTCACTCTGGCCATTCTCTATGCCGTCATGGTCTCGGGCGTCATGGCCGTGTTCGGCATAGGCGGGCGCTATGAACTGGTGCTGGCAGCACACATAATTTCGTTTAACGTGCTGCTGATCTGGTTTCCATTCGGCAAGCTCATGCACGCTTTTTACATCTTTCCCAGCCGCTTCATCACCGGCTACAAGCACGAAAAGAAGGGAGCAGCATCATGAACACCGCCTCCGAGTTCGTTGGTCAGACCAACGCTTCCGACACCAACCTGCCGCCTAGCGAACGCGAAGAGCGGGCTATGCAGGCGTTCGCGCAACATTTTGGCGCCTATACCGCGCTCAATCTCGAATCCTGCATTCACTGTGGCATATGCGCAGACGCATGCCACTTCTACATCGCGACCGAGGATCCAAAGTACACACCTATCCTCAAGGCCGAGCCCTTCAAGCAGGCCTATCGCCGTGAATCCGGCGCCATGGCGCCGCTCTTCAAGATGCTGGGGCTGAAAAAGAAGGTCACCGCCGACCAACTCGCCGAATGGCAGGAACTGCTGTTCGACAGCTGCAACATGTGTGGCCGCTGCAGCCTGATCTGTCCGATGGGCATCGAAGTCGCCGAAATGATCGAAGTCGGCCGGCGCGGCATGGCCGACGCCGGCCTGGCGCCGAAGGAACTTGGCGACCGCGCGCGGTTACAGGCTGAAACCGGGCAACCAGAAGAAACCGCCCGGCCCTATGCCGATGTGCTTAAAGATATCGCTGTGCAAAACGGGCTTGAGGTCGCTCTGGACAAGGACCGTGCCGACGTAATGGTCTGCCTGCCGCGCACCGACCTGGATCGAAATCCCGAATCGGTTGCGGCAATGATCAAGATCATGGACCGGCTTGGGGCCGACTATACGTTCCGCAGTGACGCATTGATCGCCGAGAATTACGGCTACTACGCTGGCAGCCGCGGCCTTCAAAAACGCATCACCAAGCGGATCACGGATACCGCCAAGAAGATCGGTGCATCGCTGGTGATCGTACCCGAATGCGGCCACGCCTACACCGCGCTTCGCTGGCAGGCAGCCGATATTCTCGGCGAAGAGCTTCCGTTTCGCGTTCGGCATATTACGGAATATCTCGGCGAGATGCTCGCCGACGGGAGGCTCAAACTCAACCAGGTCAACGGTGAAAGCTATACCTTCCATGACCCTTGCCAGCTGGTTCGAAAAGGCGGAGTCATGGATTCCCCGCGCTTGCTGATGGATGCAATGGGAGTGGACCTCCGCGAAATGCGAAACAAGAAAGCCTTCAGCTTCTGCTGTGGTGGAGGCGGCGGCGTCAACGATCTCGAAAGCGCTCGCAAACTGCGCCACAGGGCCCAGGAACTGAAGCTTCGCGAAATCGACCATACCGGCGCCGATCGCTTAATGACCACCTGCTCGGACTGTCGCGTCGCGTTTGACGATGCCGGCGAGCATTTCAAGTGGAACAAGAAAACCGAGAGCCTGATCGAACTGGTCGCGGCCAACATCAAGGAGTAAAGCATGTCTAGTCAGACCGTCGTTGTCGATCCCGTCACCCGCATCGAAGGGCATCTTAGGATCGAGGCAGAAACCGAACAGGGCAAAATCGTCCAGGCACTGAGTTCGGGCACGATGGTGCGCGGCCTGGAGATCATCCTGAGAGACCGCGACCCTCGCGACGCCTGGGTCTTCGCCCAGCGCATCTGCGGCGTCTGCACGCTGGTGCACGGCCTGGCCGCGGTACGCTCGGTGGAGGACGCCCTCAAGATCGAGATACCGCCCAACGCCCAGCTGATCCGCAACCTGATGATCGGCGCGCAATACGTGCACGACCATGTAATGCACTTCTATCATCTCCACGCGCTCGACTGGGTCGACGTGGTGTCCGCCCTTGAGGCCGACCCCGCCGCTACATCTGAGCTGGCGCAGTCGATTTCAGGCCATGCAAAATCGTCGCCGGGCTACTTCCGGGATGTGCGCAAGCGACTCAAGGACTTCGTCGAAGCCGGGCAGCTGGGCATTTTCGCCAAGGGTTATTGGGGCCATCCGGCCTATAAGCTGCCGCCAGAGGCCAACCTCATGGCCGTTGCTCATTATCTCGAGGCCCTGGAATGGCAGCGCGAGGTCGCCAAGCTTCACGCGATATTCGGCGGCAAGAACCCGCATCCGAACCTGGTCGTCGGCGGCGCCCCCGTCGGCATCAGTGTGCATGCAGCCGAAGGCGGTGCCGGCCAGACCTCGGTCAACACGACCGGCCTGCAAAAGGTCAAGAACATCATCGAGCAAATGCAAACGTTTGTCGATGAGGTCTACATTCCGGACACGCTGGCCATCGGCGGCTTCTACAAGGACTGGTTCAAGCCGTACCACGGTGAAGGCATAGGCAATTTCCTCTGCTATGGCGAATTCGCGAGGGACGGCATATGGCGCAGCGACAATCTCATGATTCCGCGTGGCGTCATTCTCGACCGCGATCTGTCGACCCTGCATGAAGTTGATCTGCACGCAGAAGACGAGATCCAGGAATTCGTATCGCATGCCTGGTACGAATATGAGGCCGGAAAGAATCAGGGCCTGCATCCTTACGACGGCGAAACCAAGCTCGCCTATGACGGCCCCGAGGCCCCCTACAAGAACCTTGACACAGAATCGAGCTATTCCTGGCTGAAGTCACCTCGCTGGCGCGGAAAGGCCATGGAAACCGGTCCGCTGGCACGGGTTTTGACCTTGTACGCCGCAGGTCACGAGCCAACTAAAGAATTGGCTGGCATGGCATTGAACAAGCTTGATCTTCCGCTGGAGGCTCTGTTCTCTACCGGTGGCCGGCTGGCTTCCAGGTCGCTGGAATCAAGCATCATCGCCGGCGAGATGTCGACCTGGTTCGACAACCTGATGGGCAACATCAACGCTGGCGACACCCGCACCCAGAATACTGAACTGTGGGAACCCGAGACTTGGCCGAAAGAGGCCAAGGGCGCCGGCTACATGGAAGCGCCTCGCGGCGCGCTGGGGCACTGGATCGTGATCAAGGACGAAAAGATCGCCAATTACCAGGCCGTAGTGCCTTCGACCTGGAACGCCGGTCCCCGCGATCCGCAAGGCCAGCCCGGGCCGTACGAAGCCTCGCTGGTTGGCCACGATCTGATCGATCCGGAACAGCCGATCGAGATCCTCCGTACCATCCACAGTTTCGACCCCTGCCTCGCCTGCGCGGTGCATGTGGCCGACAAGGACGGCAAGAACTCGGTCGAGATCAAGATCGGCTGAGCGAAGCTGCACGCAAGACCGGCCAGGCACGGTGCGCGTTCACGGCCCTGGCTCCTCCCCGGGAGCCGTGAACGAGCCCGTGCCTGATCGTTTAAGGCAGTTCGAGAGTCGATTCGCCACCCGAATCCGTGATTCATACTGTAATCCCGGCGCGAGACGGCGGGTGTTTTTTTGCCGACTGCGTGGTCGTGAACGCTACGCTGGCTCGATGTGCCAAAATCTCGTCATCAATCATGAACGCAAACCTTCAAATCGGAGAGTTTCAGACGTGCCCTTGATGGATCGCCTACTTACTGCCGGATTTCGCCACAACAGCCGACGCCTGACCCGCTTCAAGGCGCCCCAGCCCAGCGAATCCCTGCCGCCGCCGGACCAGGACCGCAGCTATATGCTCTACCTGCACGTGCCTTTCTGTGTCGTGCTGTGTCCGTTCTGTTCCTTTCACCGCGTATGTTTCCGAGAAGACAAAGCGACGCGATATTTCGAAAGCCTGCGCAGGGAAATCCGAATGGCGCACGAAGCCGGCTACAGGTTCGCCGACATCTACGTGGGCGGCGGTACGCCCACGGTGATGCCCGAACAGCTGGCCGAAACCCTCGAGTTGGTGCGCAGGCTAAGTCCTATCGACAGCATATCGATAGAAACAAACCCGGACGACCTGACGCCGGACATCATGGGACGCATGCGCGATGCCGGTGTCACCCGACTGTCGGTTGGTATCCAGAGCCTGGACGACGACCTCCTCCGCCAGATGGATCGCTTTGACAAATACGGATCGGCCGATTCGGTAATGAGGCGGCTGGAGGGCGCACAGGGATATTTCGACACACTCAACGCGGACATGATCTTCAACCTTCCAGATCAGGACGAAGAATCATTGCTGCGCGACGTCGATCTGATTACCCGTCAGGCCGGCGTGAACCAGGTGACTTTCTACCCCTTGATGAGCGCCGAAAGCACCATGCGCAAGATGCTCAAGACCATGGGCAACGTCAAGTTCGATCGCGAAGGCCATATGTACCGACTGATTCTCGATGCGTTGCCGGACGACTACAAACCAGCCTCGGCCTGGTGCTTCAGCAAGTCCGAAGGCACGGTCGACGAATACGTCATCGAAAACGAGGAGTACCTGGGTCTGGGCAGCGGATCTCTGAGCTACCTCGACGGCGTTTTGTACTCGAGCACATTCTCGCTCAACAACTACAACCGCCAGATTGCGGCCGGCCGCTTCGGCATCAGCCGCAAACAGCCGCTGACCCGGCGCGATCGCCTGCGCTACTTCATGCTGATGAATCTGTTCGGGCTGTCGCTGGACAAGACGCTGGCCGAGCGCCGCTATCCCGGTTTCATGCGCAAGCTTGCGCCCGAAATTCTCGGCCTGAAGCTTATCGGCGCCGTTCGGGACGAAGGCGATCGGCTGGTCCTGACGCGCTACGGCATGCGCATCTGGATTCTGATCATGCGCGAATTCTTCATGGCCGTCTCGGATTTCCGCGACCTGATGCGACATGCCATCAAAGAAGAACTCGACAGTCCCGGGCCTTTGCAGATTCGTCTACAAACGCCGGAAATCAGGGCGCCCGGGAACTCCTGAATCGGGCGCGAGCGGATCGCCGAGCGAGATCCCGAATATTTTCTTTGTTCAGCGCACCGCATCACTTACCCGTCGTCCTTCGATGACAGTGCCGATGACATGACTGGTGTATTCGAACGGGTCACCGTCGAACAACGCCAGATCTCCATGCTTTCCGGGCTCAAGCGAGCCGACGCGGTCGTCAATGCCAAGAATTCGAGCCGGGGCCAGCGTGATCATCTCCAGCGCCTGATCCTGGCTCACGCCGTAGCCGAGCAGCAGGCCGGCCTCGAACAGCACCACCCGCGTTTTCGGCACGTAACTCTCGTAACCCGATTGCAGCGCAACCGGAATTCCGGCCTCGATAAGCGTGCGGGCGGTCGTGAACGAGAAGTTGGCCATCTCGCTGCCGCCCCAGGCCCTGACCATCGTCGGATGGAGAATCACGGGTACGCCGGCGGCCCTGATCTCGTCCATGACCAGCTGCGCATCGGCAGCGCCGGCCAGAACGAGATCGAAACCGAATTCCTCGGCCAGCCGCAGCGCCGTCATGATGTCGTTGTGGCGGTGAACCTCGACGATCATCGGCATCTCACGCGCCAGAACCGATGCCAGCGCGTCCAGGGCCAGATCCCGCGAAGGCCCCTCGCCCGCTTCGCTGTTCGCCTGTTTTTCGGCATATTCGCGGGCTTTGATCAACTGCTCGCGAAGCATGGCGACGGCCTTCGACCGGTTCCCCGGCGATTTCCGTCCGTGCGATGTCGCGCCCTCGCCGAGCGTGGCTGAAATCCCGAAGGCCGGCGCCATCACCGCATCGTCGACGGTCTCTCCGGCAGTCTTGGCAATCAGCGTCTGACCGGATACGATCTCGCCCGGCCCGTGGCCCGTATGCAGGGTCGTCACACCGTGCTCGCGCAGCCACTGGACCAGGCGCTCGCGCGGGTTGTAGGCATCGATCGCGCGCAGCTCGGGCTGAATCGCCGCCGAGCCCTCGAGCTGGTCCTGGTCGTGCGGCTGGTTCATGGCGCCGGAAAGACCCACGGTGCTCCGCGCATCGATCAGGCCCGGTGTTGCGACCGGCACTTCGATCAGCGCCATTTGCTGGGGAATTTCCACCTCGGTTGCCGGACCAACCGCTCTGATCAGTCCGTCCTCGATGACAACGACACCGTCGGCAATCGCTTCTCCGTTTCCGGTATGCAGCGTGCCGGCACGTATCACCAGGTCCTGCGCGCCTGCGCTCACCGCGATCGACAGGGTTAGCGCAATAATCATGACTTTGCTCATATTCATCGGCTGCCCCCCTGTCCGGCGTGGCTTCGATGGGGGCCCAATCCATGGATATGGGCTGCACCATCATCATCTGTCAAGGCATTGAACCCGCCCTCGGCCACCAGGCGGTCGGCAGGATCATCAAGGTCGAATCGCTTCTGCCCTTCAACCCATGTTTCCCTGACACGCGTGTAGACACTGAGTGGGTCGCCCGACAGTATGACGAAATCAGCGTCCTTGCCGGGCATGAGCGACCCGACCCGATCACCGATATCAAGCATGTCCGCGCCTGCCTGAGTCATTGCGACAAGGGCTGCCTCACGCGACATGCCGGCGCGCACGCCCATGGCGGCCATTCTCAGGAAATAGCGCGAATCGCTGACCCAGTCATCGGTATGAAACGCGACCCTGGCGCCCGCCTGTTCCAGTACCGGCGCGCTTCTTGCCTCCAGATTCAGCGCTTCGAGCTTCCCGCCCGGACTGTCGATCATAATCAGAGAGACCGGAACACCGGCTTCGGCGATCTGGTCGGCCACGCGCCAGGCCTCGCTTGTGTGATGGAGCACCATCCGGAAGCCGAATTCGTCGCGCAATCGAATTGCAGTCAGCAGGTCATCGTGTCTGTGGCTGTGGAAATGGACCATGCGCTTGCCCGAAAGCACTTCTCCCAGGGCCTCCATTGCGAGATCGCGTGGCGGACGGTCTTCCTCGGATTCGGCACCGGCAATCTTTTCGGCATATTCAATCGCCTTGATGTAAGCCGATCTCACCAGCGCAGCCGACTTGGCGCGAGTGCCCGGATACGGTGGCTCGCCGATGGGGTTGGTGCCGTTTGCCATCTTGAGGCCGCCGGCCGGCGATCCATCGTCGAACCGATAAACCAGATCCATGATCTGATCCCCCTCGCGGAGCTTGAGATAAATGGTCTGACCACTGATCAGTAGCCCGGAACCCGGCATTACATTGACAGAAGTGATGCCGCCGGCCAATGCGCGGGTGATGCCGGAACTTCGCACGTTGAGCGAGTCAAGCGCACGCGCTTCCGGCTGAACCGGCGCCGAACGATCCCCGCCGGAGACCTCACCGACATGGCTGTGCGTATCGACGATGCCCGGCATGATGACGCTGCCCGCCTCGAGCTCGACGACCTCGGCCCCGTCCGGGATGCGAACCACGTTGCGCGCACCAACGGTTCGAATCTTGCCGTCCTCGATCACAAGTACACCATCCGGGATTTCGGGCCCGGCCACGGTGATCAGCGTTGCGCCGGCGAAGGCTCTGATCTCGGCCAGCGCGGTGACGGGCAATACCATTCCTGCTGCGAATGCAGCAATCAGCAATTTCTTCATTCGGGTACCTTTGAGTGCCGGGCTGCAAAGATGACAGAATCACGCGATTAAATCAATTCCCGATTGTCATCGACTCGCTGTCGATCGGCGCTCATCCTTATCGAATGCGTCGCTGTCTGTGACTTCGAAACGTCGATCCGAAGCCCGCAGTTCGCCGATCTTGGCTATGCTCGGTATCCATCAATGCCAGTCGCCGAACCCGGGACCCCATGCCGAAAAACGAAAAGCGAGAGCGCCGCAGCAGCAATCATGCAATCACCATAGACGGCACGACCATCCTGCCCGGCAGCCGCCAGAGCCTGGATGTCGAAGTCGGGCGCCTGTATACGCATGCACCGACGACCATGCCTGTTCAGGTCGTGTGCGGCAAACAGGCGGGCCCGGTTCTGTTCGTCTGCGCAGCCATCCACGGCGATGAGCTGAACGGCGTGGAGATCATCAGGCGGCTCTTGCGGATCAAGGCCCTGAGAAGACTCAAGGGCAGCCTGATCGCGGTACCCATCGTCAATCTTCACGGGTTCATCGACAAAAGCCGCTATCTGCCGGACAGACGCGACCTGAACCGTTCGTTTCCCGGCTCCGAAAGCGGATCGCTGGCAAGCCGCATCGCGCATATCTTCATGACCGAGATCGTCAGTCAGGCCACGCACGGGATCGACCTTCACACCGGCGCCATCCATCGCGGCAACCTGCCCCAGATCCGGGCGAACCTGGATGACGACGACACACTGGAACTGGCCAGAGCCTTTGGCACACCGGTCATCCTCAACGCAGCAATTCGGCCCGGCACGCTGCGCGGCGCCGCCACCGGCAAGGTGCCGGTACTGGTCTATGAAGCCGGCGAAGCGCTGCGTCTCGACGAGCTTTCGATCAGGGGAGGCGTCAACGGCATCGTTCGGGTCATGCGAAAGCTCCGGATGCTGCCGCCTTCGCGCCGCAAGACCCAGTTGGCCGAACCGGTGATCGCCCGTTCGAGCAGCTGGGTTCGCGCCCCGCAAAGCGGCATCTTCAGGTCGTTCACCAAGTACGGACAGCGCGTCGTCCGGGGCGAAACGCTGCTGGGCGCGGTGTCGGACCCTTTCGGGGAACACGAAGAGGAAATTCGGGCACCCTTCTCCGGCATCGTCATCGGCCAGCTACATCTGCCCCTTGTCAACGAGGGCGACGCAGTCTTTCATATCGCGCGATTCCACCGCAGCGACGTTGCTGCCGGTCGCATCGAGGATTACCACGAATGGCTTGAAGCGCCGGATTATCCGTTTGCCGATCCGTCGCAGCCCGAAATGTAAATCGACCCCGGCGCCCGCAGCCCTGACAGAAGATGCTTCGTCGAAACGTCCGAGCTGTCGACCGGTGTCTGAATCGGGCCGGTCGATTGTTTACACTGGCGTATCTGCCCGAACCGCTTTTCCAAGGAGTTCCTAATGAAACGCCGTTTCCTGATCGTGCTTTGCATGATGGGCCTGATTCCGACGCTGGCGCTCGCGCAAGAATATTTCCCGGATAGACACCAGTGGGAAACGATTGCGCCTGCCGATGCCGGCTTCGACGCCGAATCCCTTGGGGCCGCGGTGGACCACGCCCGCGATGCGGCGGTCACCGAGCCGTCCAGCCTTTACCTGGCCATCACCCAGTCGTTCGCGCCTCGGGAACCGGATTTCCGAATTCTCGGTCCGACGCGGCCGCGCGATGGCGATAGCGGCATCATTGTGCGCGGCGGAAGAATCGTGGCCGAATGGGGCGACGTGCACCGGGTCGACATGACCTTCAGCGCAGTCAAGAGCTATCTTGCAACCGTTGCCGGCATCGCACTTCGCGACGGCCTGATCGATTCCATCGATGACCGGGCCGCCGAATACGTGCGGGATGGCAAATTCGACGCTGAACACAACGCATCGATTACCTGGCGTCACCTGCTCAACCAGACCTCGGACTGGTCCGGGACGCTTTGGGACGTGCCTGACTGGGCCGATCGGCCCGAAGGCGAAGACCGCTCACAGTGGCCGAACCGCGAGATGCACGAACCCGGGACGCACTTCAAGTACAACGACGTACGCATCAACCTGCTGGCCTACAGCTTGCTGCAGGTTCATCGCGAGCCGCTTCCTGTGGTTCTTGCCCGCGAGATCATGAATCCCATCGGCGCGTCCAGCACCTGGCGCTGGCACGGATACGAAAACTCCTGGGTGGAACTGGACGGTCTCAGGATGCAGTCGGTATCGGGCGGCGGTCATTTCGGTGGCGGCATGTTCATATCGGCCCGAGACCACGCCCGTTTCGGGTTGCTGATGCAGAACCGGGGCGTATGGAAAGATCGTCGGCTGCTGCCCGATACCTGGTTCGACATGATCCGCGAACCGGCCGCCGCAAGGCCCGACTACGGCCTGCTTTGGTGGCTGAATACCGGGCAGGACGAGATTCCGACAGCACCGGAATCTGCCTATTGGGCAGCCGGCTTCGGCGGCAACTATATCTACGTAGACGAGTGCAACGACCTGGTGGTCGTGCTGCGCTGGGTACCCGACCTTGCAGGGGTCATCGAGAAAGTGCTTGGTGCGTTGAACAACGCCAACGCCTGCGAAGACGCTGCCTGAATGCACCGGGAAACGCTGAAAATTTCAACCTCCAGGCGCGGATTTACCGAAATCACGAGCCGGGTAAACCGGATCATCACCCGGGCCGGCATGGCCGACGGGCTGTGCAACGTTTTCATCCTGCATACTTCGGCATCGCTTGTCATCACCGAGAACGCAGATCCCGACGTGCTCGCGGACCTGGAAACGCTGCTCTCGGATCTGGCGCCCGACGGCGACTCGCGGTACACGCATACTGCCGAGGGTCCCGACGACATGTCGGCGCATATCCGGTCGGTGCTCACCGCAACCAGCATCACGATTCCGATCGACTCTGGCGCCTTGAAGCTCGGCACGTGGCAAGGCCTTTTCCTGTGGGAACACCGGACCGGGCCGCACGCGCGAGAAATTTGGATCACCGCGGTCGAGTGATTCGTCATTCCGGAAGAATAATCGAGGTTGACACGATCCGGCCTTTTCGGGCATGTTGTATCGCTGCTTGTCGCCACACAATCCAAAACAGACATTTCGGGAATCCACCAATGAATCAAACCTCACCCGCCGCCGGAACGCCCGGCAAGACGTTCTTCGGCCATCCGGCCGGGCTGGGCACGCTGTTCTTCACCGAACTGTGGGAGCGCTTCAGCTATTACGGCATGCGCGCCCTGCTGGTCCTGTTCATGGTGGCCACGGCGGCCGAGGGCGGACTGGGTTTCGACGATCCCACTGCAACCGCCGTCTACGGGCTCTACACCGCCGGCGTTTACTTGGCCGCTCTGCCCGGCGGCTGGCTGGCCGATCGCGTGTTTGGCCAGCAGAACGCCGTGTGGTACGGCGGCATCATCATCGCGGCCGGCCATATCGTGCTGTCACTCCCGGGCATCGGCCTGGTGGGAGAGCATTACGGCTTTTTCTTCGGCCTTATCCTGATCGTCGTCGGCACCGGTCTGCTCAAGCCGAACATTTCGAGCTGTGTCGGCGAACTGTACCCGGAGGGCGGATCGCGTCGAGACGCGGGCTACGTGCTTTACTACATGGGCATCAACGTCGGGGCATTCCTCGGCCCCTTGATCTGCGGCTGGCTGCGCGTCGACTATGGCTGGCACTGGGGCTTCGCCGCGGCCGCCGTCGGCATGATCGCAGGGCTGGTTGTTTATCGGGCGACCCAGAAACACCTGGGCGATTTCGGCAAATTGCCCAACCCGACGCCACCAGGCATGGAAGGCCGGACCCGAAACATGAAGTGGGCCATCTACGCCGGGACCGCAGTCCTGTTCGCGGTCGCGTTACTGGGGCTGGAAGACGTCATCTCGATCGACGCCCGCAGCCTGTCCGAGGCCAGCGTGTACGTCATCGTGGGCGTTGCCGCGCTGTTCTTCGGCCGCGTGCTGCTGGACAAGGCACTGACGTCGCTGGAACGCCGACGCGTGGTGGTGCTGGTCGCACTGTTCATCGGTGCCGCGCTGTTCTGGTCCGGCTTCGAGCAGGCCGGGTCGTCGCTCAACCTGTTCGCCGAGCGCTACACCGCACGCGAGATGTTCGGCATCGTGATCCCGGCCGAGTGGTTCCAGTCGCTGAATCCGCTGTACATCCTGATCTTCGCGCCGTTCTTCTCCGCGCTTTGGATTAATCTGGGGCGCCGCAATCTCGATCCCTCCATTCCGCTAAAGTTCGCGCTCGGATTCCTGCAGCTCGGCCTGGGCTTCGGCTTCATGTGGTTCGCGGCCTCGCTGATCCAGGACGGCGACCAGGTGCTGCCGACCTGGCTGCTGCTGACCTACCTGTTCCACACTACCGGCGAGCTGTGCCTCAGCCCGATCGGTCTTTCGGCCACGTCCAAACTCGCGCCGCGCGCCTATTACAGCCAGATGATGGGCATGTGGTTCTTCGGCGCCGCGCTCGGCAACCTGCTGGCCGGACTACTGGCCGGCGAGTTCAACGGCGACGACGTATCGGAGTTTCCGGAACGCTTCCGCCAGGTCGTGATTTTCTGCGGCGCCGTGGGCGTCGCCTTCCTGATCGCAACGCCGTATCTGCGGAAGATGGCCGGACTGGAAGAATCACCCGAAGACTACACCCGGGAAGACGAACCCGGCGCGTTCGAGGCCGACGCTGGCAAGCACAAACAATAAGAAAAAGGCCATAAAGGATCGCGAACACGCAATCCAGCACCTCACTGCCCCGGCCACGCGCCGGGGCTTTTTTTGACGCGATCCTCGTGATGGCGTGAACCCGTAGAAATATCGAAAACTGAATCTCGCGCAAAGATGCGGAGGCGCAGAGAAAAGCAAACGCAGGCAATGGACCAGGACAGCTCTCGCGAAAGCGCAAAGCCGCGAAGGAAAGGCGGATCAGGCGCGGACGGAAAGACGTTCGTTGACGACGCAGCGGGACAGCACAGGTACGGGCAAAATAATTGGTGCGTTTCGCTTCGCTACACCAGAGAATCGTTGAAGCCCGCGTAAGGGATGTGAAGCCGAAGGCGTAACGCGCCATTCAACTCAAGAAAGCGACGCCGATGACGGATGCTATCTTCGCTGCGAGAGCAAGCCCTTGACTCAGGTGCCTTGCCGAGTCTCCCGATACCAGGTCCAGAGCAGCGCGATCTTGGCCGGCACGAGCCACAGCATCATGTCGTAGTTCCATTGGGCCCCCGGCAGCAGCTTGAAAACGAATGCGGCCATTAGCCCACCGACCATCAGCGCTGCCGCGATTTGCTCCAGCACGCTGCCGCGGAAGCGCCACAGGAACAACGCAAGGGGGTTGAGCAACAGCAGGTTTTCGTTGCGCCAGGCCGCCTCGTGCGCCGTCAACAGCCACAGAAACACCAGCAGTCCACCGCCGAGCAAACAGAACACAATCCAGGCACGCGCGCCCAGCAGGCGCGGAGAACGCCGTCCAAAAACGAGCGCGGGCAGCACGATCAGGGCGATGCTCGCCACACTCAGCGCCACAAATATCATGGCGTGAAAGGCAGGCTGCTCAGGCGGCGGAGGGCGTGTGGATTCGTAGAGCATCCGGTCGTCCATGACCAGCGGCTCGAGGTCGCCGTCGGGCGTCGTGATACTCATCTCCGCGACCGTCTCGGCCACCACCATCGGCAGGAACATCTCCTCCCACAACGTGCGTGGCCTGTCCGCCATTCGCCCGAGACCGGCCTCGATGCCCAGATACAAGAGCAGATCGTCCTGCAAAAGGCGCCGGGTGTGGGTGCGAAAATCAGCACCGGCAGGCGCGGTTTTCGAATAATCCGCCAGAGCACCGTCCAGGACGAAATCCAGCGCATCGCGCACGCGGTTTGAGCAGTTGTTGAAATAATAGTCGTAGCGAAAATCCCGGGTCTCGGGCTGGACCCTCGCCTCCAGCCAGTCGGTCAGGCGTCGGATGGTCTGGGTGTCCAGATTAAGCAGCTGCGCCCGCACGCTGCGGTCGCGCCAGCGGTAATACGAAAGCTCCGCTTCCGGCAATCGGGCCAGCGCGAAATAAATCATTTCACCGAACAAATATTCCTTGTAGAACCCCGGCTTGTCGAAGTCGAAGAACCCGAAATTGTAGACCTGGTCGATTCCGCGGGCCTCATCGCGAATCCAGATCGCGTTATGCCCGAATTGCTCCTCCACCCGCTCGGCCGTGCCGTAGGTCATCAGCCAGGCCTGCTGGGCGTTGACGGGCGCGGCCACCGAAAGGACAAGAAACAGGACGATGAGCAAGGAGGCGGATTTGAGGGGCATAGTGGTTGGGTTATTTGATTATCTGGTTATTTGATTATCTGGTTGTTTGGTTGTTTGTTTATTGCTTCAGATCTTCGAGGCGGGATCGCCGGAAATCGCGTAACGAAAATCCTTCAGGTTGCTACACTGATATTAACGACCCCGGGAAAGCACTACATGGGCAGAATGAAGTTCACGAATCGAGAAGGGATCACGCTTGTCGGCAATCTGGAACTGCCGCCGGGCGGTGCATGGCGGGCCACGACGTTGTTCGCCCACTGTTTTACCTGCAGCCGCAACATCAAGGCCGCGCGCAACATCAGCCGGTCGCTGGCCGCTGCCGGTTTTGCCGTACTGCGATTCGATTTTACCGGTCTTGGCGAGAGCGAAGGTGATTTCTCCGACACCAGTTTCTCCAGCAATCTCGACGACCTCGAGGATGCAGCGGACTGGATGAGCGAGGCGCTGGCCGCACCCCAGTTGCTGGTGGGCCATTCGCTCGGCGGCGCTGCCGTGCTCGCGGTCGCCGAACGGCTCCAAAGCGTGCGCGCGGTCGCCACACTGGCCGCGCCATCGAGCGCCGAACATGTCCTTGAGCAGTTCGGCGACGGCCTTGAGACGATCGAAGCGAAAGGCAGCGCCGAGGTCCGCCTGGCCGGCCGACCCTTCCGCATCCGCAAGGATTTCGTCGAAGATGCGCGAAGTCATTCGATCGAAGCCCGGCTGAGCAAGCTCAGGCGCGCCCTGCTGGTGCTGCACTCACCGCTCGACAAGACCGTGAGTGTTCGAAACGCCCAGGACATCTTTGCGGCAGCGCTGCACCCGAAGAGCTTTGTCAGTCTCGACAAGGCCGATCACCTGCTCTCCGACGAGGCCGATTCGTGCTACGCGGGTCAGGTTATATCGGCCTGGGCCGGTCGCTTTCTGGAACTGGACCGGCCAGAACCCGTCGAGGGCGTCAAGGTGTCTGGAAAAACCGCCGACAAGTTTGTGTGCCGAGTGCAGGCCGGCCGCCACGAACTGCTGGCCGATGAACCCGAGCGGCACGGCGGCGATGATCGGGGTCCAGATCCTTACCGCTACCTTGCAGGCGCGCTGGGCACATGCACCGTGATGACGCTGAACATGTACGCCAGGCACAAGAAACTCGACGTCGAGACGGTGACCTGTGAGGTCACCCACGACAGAATACACGCCAAAGACTGCGACGACTGCGAAAACGCCAATCGCAAGGTCGACAGGCTGAGCCGAGTCATCACGATCGAGGGCGACCTGGACGAGGATCAGCGCCTGCGCATGCTGGAAATCGCCGACCGATGTCCGGTTCACCGCACGCTGGAAAACGACATCCAGGTCGAAAGCCGGCTCGGCTGAAGAATTCTCAGAACAGAGCCCTGGCCGTGTCGACCGAGACGTCGCCGTTTCAGTCTCCGGATCCGGAATCCGGTTCGTCCGACGATTCGGACGCTGACTCGCCGTCGTCGACGGTCTGGAAATCGCGCAGGATCACGTTGCCGCCGCCTATCGCCTTGTGCAGCCGTGTTTCGAACTGAACGATCTTGTTGAAATCCCAGCGCTCGTCACGGAAGAATTGGTCGCCCGACACGAATGTGCCGTCCCGGCCGGTGACATAGACAGCTCGATTGACCCCAACCCTGGAGCCGCCCGAAGTGCTGCGTGCCAGCATGCGCTTCATTTCATTGGAGGTACGCGGTATCGCCACCTCGTCGCCGTATCTCGGCTTCAGTTCAGATTCGAGAATCTCACGAGCAACCTTCCGATGCTCGTCGGTGAACTGGTTCCAGATATCAGTCGCGACTGCAGCGTTCTTGGGATAGCCGCGTTCCGCAGAGAGCTTGATCCAGGCCCAGCCTAGCAAGGGATCGCGATCGACGCCGTCGCCGTTGACATACATCATGCCCAGGTTGAACTGCGCGAGCTTGTCGGCCCAATGCGCCGCCAGCTTGAAATTTCCGACCGCGGCTTCGTAGTCGCCCTGGCGAAAAAACATGTTGCCGCGCTCGAGGAACTGCGTCCCGGGCGCGTTCTGGGCATAGTTGTTGTAATTGACGACCTGCGCACTCAGCACGCCGGCATTTAGCGCTGCCGCCAAAAAGATTACGACTATCGAATTTCCAACTTTCATATCAACCCCGCCAAGTTTGTACCAGTACTGCACGGTCGATATTACCCATTCGGCATGAAAACCGCATGGGCTGAAAGTCAGGGAGACCTCGCAGAACCGGTCGAGCGTGAAACCTCAGGCGGAGATGTGCTCATCCTGGCCGAGTTCTTCGTCTACTTCGGACACTGCAATGCGCGCCAGGCCGATCAGTTGCTCGTCTTCGCCCAGGCGAATCAATGTCACACCCTGCGTGTTGCGTCCCAACCGCGAGATTTCTGCCGCCGCCGTCCTGACCAGCGTGCCGGAGTTCGAAGTCAACATGACATCGTCGTCCTCGGAGACCACCAGCGCGGAGACCAGATCGCCGTTGCGGCCCGAGGTCTGGATGCCAATCACGCCCTGCCCGCCCCTGTTGTAGACCGGGAAGTCTTCGAGCGCCGTCCTCTTGCCGTAGCCGTGGGCGGTTGCCAGCAATACATCACCTTCGTCGGCCACCAGCATGGAAACAACCTGTTGTTCGGGCTTTAGCCTGATCCCGACCACCCCTCGCGTCTGGCGACCCATGGCGCGCACGCCGGATTCCTGAAAGCGGATCGCTTTGCCGGCCGACGAAAACAGCAGGATATTGCGCGTGCCGTCGGTAAAGGCCACGTCGACCAGTTCGTCTTCGCCTTCGAGCTCGATTGCCCAGATACCGTTGGACCGGATATGGGCAAAATCGGACAACGGCGTCTTCTTGACCCGGCCCGAGCGGGTAGCGAAGAACACGAACCAGTCATCGGGGAATTCGCGGGTCGGCAGCACGGCGTTGATCCGCTCGCCGTCGTCCAGCGGCAGCAGATTGACCATGGGCCGGCCCCGGCTGCTGTGGCCTGCCTGCGGCAGTTCGTAGACCTTGGTCTTGTAGACCTTGCCTGCGCTGGTGAACACAAGCAGCGTGTCGTGCGTATTGGTCACCCAGAAGCGCTCGACGAAATCCTCTTCCTTGGTCTTGGTCGCGCTTCGCCCGCGGCCGCCTCGCTTCTGGCTGCGGTAACGGTCCAGCGGCTGGTATTTGGCATAGCCGCCGTGTGAAAGCGTCACGACCACGTCTTCGGGTGTGATCAGGTCTTCCATCGTCAGGTCGAGCTGGTTCTGGACGATTTCGGTCCGACGCTCGTCGCCGAACCCGTCGCGTATGGCTTCGAGCTCCTCGCGGATCACCTGCATCAGCGCATCGGGCTCGGAAAGAATCCGGATCAGCTCCCGAATCTGCTCCAGGATTTCGCGGTACTCGTCGGAAAGCTTCTCCTGCTCCAGGCCGGTGAGCTTCTGCAGCCTGAGATCGAGAATGGCCTGGGCCTGGGTCGGCGAAAGCTGGTAACCGTCATCGCTCAGCCCGAATTCGGGCAACAGGTCTTCCGGCCGCGACAGTTCAGCCCCGGCCTGACCCAGCAAGGCAGCCACTGGGCCGGGCGCCCAGCGCCGGCCCTGCAGCGCTTCACGGGCATCGGCCGGCGTCGGAGATTTCTTGATCAGCGCGATGATTTCGTCGAGATTCGCCAGCGCCACCGTCAATCCTTCGAGGGTATGCGCCCGGTCGCGTGACTTGCGAAGTTCGTAAAGCGTCCTGCGCGTCACGACGTCGCGCCGGTGCATCAGGAACGCCTGCAGGACCTGGCGGATATTCAGCAGTCGCGGCTGGTTGTCGACCAGCGCCACCATGTTGATGCCGAACACGCACTGCATCTGTGTGTTCTGGTAAAGATTGTTCAGGATTACCTCGCCGACCTCACCCCGCTTGAGTTCCACGACCATGCGCATACCGTCCTTGTCGGACTCGTCGCGCAGTTCGGAAATACCCTCGAGCTTCTTGGTCTTGACCAGCTCGGCGATCTTTTCCAGCAAACGCGCCTTGTTGACCTGGTAAGGCAGCTCGGTGACCACGATCTTGGTCTTGCCGGTGTCTTCGTCCTCGAAGTGGGCGCGGGCACGCATATAAATCCGGCCGCGACCGGTTTCATAGGCTTCGCGAATGCCGGCCGCGCCGTTGATGATGCCGGCGGTAGGAAAATCAGGACCCGGCATGTGTTCCATGATGCCGTCGAAGTCGAGGTCCGGATTCTCGATCAGCCCCAGTAGCGCCCCGATCACCTCGTTGAGGTTGTGCGGCGGGATGTTGGTGGCCATGCCGACCGCGATTCCAGACGAGCCGTTGACCAGCAGGTTGGGCACACGCGTCGGCAGCACAGCAGGCTCGTACTCCGACTCGTCGTAGTTGGGCAACCAGTTGACCGTGTCCTTGTCTATATCGGCCAGCAACTGGTGGGCCAGCTTGGCCATGCGCACTTCGGTGTAGCGCATCGCCGCCGGCGAGTCGCCGTCTACCGAGCCGAAGTTGCCCTGGCCGTCGACCAGCATATATCTCAGGGAAAACGGCTGAGCCATGCGCACGATGGTGTCGTAAACCGCCGTATCGCCGTGCGGATGATATTTACCGATCACGTCACCGACCACGCGGGCCGATTTCTTGTACGGTTTGTTGAAGTCATTGCCCAGAACGTGCATGGCGAAAAGCACCCGCCTGTGCACCGGTTTCAGGCCGTCTCGCACGTCGGGAAGCGCGCGGCCGACGATCACGCTCATTGCGTAGTCCAGGTAGGACTGCCGCATCTCGTCTTCGAGGTTTACCGGGAGAATTTCCTGCGCGAGTTCAGCCATGCATATCGTCTTTTGATTATGGACCAGTTATCGCATTCAAGCTATTGAAATAAGACATTAAATATAAACTCGAAAATGCCTTTCACAATCGCTGAAACAAGCGTGAAATTCTAGCACAAGCGGGCCCGAAACGCCTGCTGTCAAGCAGCGCCGGCAGCCTGAATCAGCGCCGCAGTCCGTCAGTCAACGGGCGCCTCGACAACACCGCCTTCGGTCACGGTTACTAATGCAACCTGGCCCGCCGGCGTTACATCAAGTTGCTCAATCCATCTGCGTCAGACGGCGTCCGCTACAGCAGCGCTGGCAGGCATGCATTATCATTCTCGACATATTCCCGAACCGTCTTACCCAACGGATACGAAAAAATGAAATTCCTGATGCTCCCTTTGCTTATTCTTGCGCCGTGGCTGGTCAGCGCCCAGCAGGCCGAGCCGACGCCTTCAAACCCGTTCGAGAAGGAATTGCCGACTGTGATCGTCCATACCTCGCAGGGCGATTTCAAGATCGAACTCTACGAAGACCAGGCGCCGGTAACAGTCAAGAACTTCCTGGAGTATGCCCGCAAGGGGCACTACGACGGCACCATATTTCATCGCGTCATCCCCGGATTCATGATTCAGGGCGGCGGCTTCAACCCCGACCTTGAAAGGAAGCCAACAGACGCTCCGATCAAGAACGAGGCCGACAACGGCATGTTGAACGAGCGCGGCACGATCGCGATGGCACGAACCACCGATCCTGATTCAGCGACCGCTCAGTTCTTCATCAATGTGGTCGACAACCCGGCTCTGGACCATCGGGGCAAACAGTCCGGGCGAATCTGGGGCTACGCGGTATTCGGGCGGGTTACAGAAGGCATGGACGTTGTCGACGAAATCCGCTTTGTGCCGACCGAAGCCCGCGGCCCGCATCAGGACCTGCCAGTGGAACCGGTAATCATCGAACGCGTCGAGATTCTTTGAGACGGCGGACCGACTCAAGCATCGATTCAAGAATCAACACTACAGCCGACATCACAATCGACGACGCTCGCAGAAAAACCCTTTTCATTTCCGACCTGCACCTAGGTCCTTCGCGCCCGGACATTACGGACCGGTTCAAGACTTTCCTGGCCGGTCCAGCGCGTGAAGCCGAGGCAATCTACATCCTGGGCGATCTGTTCGAGGCCTGGATCGGCGACGACGCGGTAGGCGAATTCGAGCGCGCAATTGCCGTTGGCCTGCGCGCGCTCGCGGAAAACGGCACACGGTTGGCGTTCATTCACGGGAACAGAGACTTCCTGCTCGGCGGTGATTTCTGTCGGCGTTGCGGTATGGAAATGCTCGATCAGCCGAGAGTCATCGAGCTCTACGGCACGCCCACCGTATTGCTGCACGGCGATCAGCTGTGCACACTTGATCACTCATACCAGCGCTACAGAGCCCGCGTAAGTCAGCCTGAATGGCAGCGGCGAATGCTGTCGCGACCGCTCTGGTTTCGCAGGTCCGTTGCCGCATTACTCAGAGGCGCAAGCCGTCTGCGCAACAGCAAAGCCGACAGTCCGGCAATGGATGTCGTTCGCGATGATGTCGAAGCGTTGTTTCGCGAATCCGGGGCGAAGCGCATGATCCACGGCCATACCCACCGTCCGTTCAGGCACGCACATCGGGTGAACGGCAAAAACCGGGAGCGAATCGTGCTCGGCGACTGGTATTCGCAGGGCAGCCTGCTGACGGTGCGCGCGGGCACGAGTGCAGATTCTGTGCAGCTTCATGCGTTAGCCAACGACGCCAAGCCCGATATCTAATCAGATTTCAGGGTGGGTCTCGCGGCTGAAGCGCTTTCGTCGTTCGACGTCTTCGATTCGCCGGACGATTTCCCGTCAGTCTTCCGGCCCGATTCATTGTCCGGTTTGTTGTCCGGCGTTCTGGATGATTCGTCGAGTGAAGCCGAGCCGGTTATCGAGCCGGAATAATCGTTCGATTTAGCAGACGATCCACGCCCGGATTCGGAGTTCGAAGCACTCGAGTCTCGCTGCAACGGGTCCGGTTGAGTCGAGGCTTTGCCGGCAGCGTCACTGGATGAGAAACGCGATTGCCCGCTCCTTCCCGAATCCGGACCGCGCGGCGCATCGCGGCCGGAAGTCGGCGCGCCGAACTGGCTCAGCCTGACTTCTTCGCCGCCGGCCGGCGGCAGCCGCTCGGCGAGACTCTTCTCGTCGACCAGCTTTTCGGCACCGCTGCTCAGGTGATCGAACACCTGCTTGTAGCTGTCCGTCATTTGATTGATAAGGCGGCCCGTTTCGACGAAGTGCTCGGTGACTTCGTTGCGAAACCGCTCGTTTTCCTGTTTGATCTGCATTGCGGAAACAGAACCGCCTCGTGCGCGACTGATATACCAGGTCGCCAGTGCGCCCAGAACGCCGCCGGCCACCAGACCGATTATCAACCAGATCAGGAATTCCATTGCTTTACGCCTCTATGCAAGTTGTATGGATAGGCTACCAGATGCAGGCTTGCGCTCAGGACGAGTTTCCTCATGCCCTGGCAACCCGACCGATATGGGTACGCCGCCGATGGAACGGTTTCAGGACTTGCCTTCGACCCATTCAAATACCGACGCCAGCGCCGCGCCCAGGTTTTCGGCATCGCTCCCGCCGGCCTGGGCGAAATCCGGCCGCCCGCCACCTTTTCCGCCGACCTGCCCGGCCACGAAGTTGACCAGTTCGCCCGCCTTGAAGCGGCTGGTCAGATCGCCGGTGACACCCGCGACAAGCCGAACATCCTGACCGGCTTCGGTAGCCAACACGACAATGGCCGATCCGAGCTTGTTCTTGAGCTGGTCCACGGTATCGCGCAGGCTGTTCGGATCGACGCCTTCGAGCCTTTCAGCCAGCACTTTCGTGCCGCTGATTTCGCGTGCGCTGGCGCTCAAGTCGGCGCCCCTGGCCGATGCGAGCTTCTGCTTGATTCGATCGAGCTCTTTTTTCAGTTCACGCGAGTCGTCGAGCAACTGCTCGACCCGATTTCCCACCTGCTCCGGGGAAGATTTCAATTTTTCGGCAACGTCGCGAAGCGCTCGGTCGGTCTGCTGCATCCAGGCCACGGCATTGCGTCCGGCCACCGCCTCCACGCGTCGCACGCCCGCCGAGATGCCGGTCTCGTGCACGATCTTGAACGCGCCGATATCGCCGACACGGTCGACGTGTGTCCCGCCGCAGAGTTCCGTTGAATAATCGCCGAACTGCAACACCCGGACCCGATCGCCGTACTTGTCGCCGAAAAACGCCAGGGCGCCGGCGTTCATCGCCTCGTCGTAGTCCATTTCCTCGGCCGACGCGGCGACATTCGCCTGGATCTGCTCGTTGACCCGGGCCTCGATTTGCTGCAGTTGGTCAGCCGTCACCGGTTCGAAGTGCGAGAAATCGAAGCGCAGCCGATCGGCTGCGACCAGCGAGCCCTTTTGCTGCACGTGCTCACCGAGAATGTCGCGCAGCGCCGCATGCAGAAGGTGCGTGGCCGAATGGTGGCGGATGATATCGGCCCGGCGCTGCGCGTCGATCGCGGCAACGACCGATTCGCCCCGCTTGAGCGAGCCCGATTCCAGCGTGCCGTCATGCACGTGGTAAGCGCCGGCCAGTTTTCGGGTGTCGGCGACGCGAAACCGCATGGCTGGCGTTTCGAGCACGCCGGTATCCCCGACCTGACCGCCGGACTCGGCGTAAAACGGGGTCTTGTCCAGGATCACCAGCGCCGATTCGCCTTCTGAAAGAGATTCGCGCGCTTGGCCATCGACCAGAATGGCCAGCACACGGGCCGAATCACAACGGTTCTGCTGGTAACCGAGAAATTCCGTCGCCGGCAGATTCGACACCGTATCGGCCGAAACGCCGTCGCGCGCCGAAAACTGGCCGGCCGAGCGCGCCCGTTCCCGCTGCGCCTGCATGGCGGTCTCGAATCCCTGCTCGTCCACCGCGAGTTTGCGTTCTCGAGCGATATCCCGCGTGAGGTCCAGAGGGAACCCAAACGTGTCGTAGAGCTTGAATGCAATTTCGCCGGGAATGACCCGGTCGTCAAGCCCGGACAGCACGGTTTCCAGAAGCTTCATCCCCTGATCCAGGGTCTCGCCGAATCGCTGCTCTTCGCGCGAAAGCGCTGTGGCAATCTGGTTCTTTTTCTGGATCAATTCCGGGTAGGCCTCGCCCATCACCTCGGCGAGCGGCTCGACCATGGCAGCGAAAAAGGGCTTTTTGCAGCCCAGCTTGTAGCCATGTCTGATTGCCCGGCGGATGATGCGCCGAAGCACGTATCCGCGGCCGTCATTGGCCGGCAACACCCCGTCGGCGATCAGAAAGGCACAGGCGCGGATATGGTCGGCGATCACCTTCAGCGAAGCCTGCTCGAGGTCGCCGGAGCCGGTCCGGTCGGCTGCGGCCCGGATCAGGTGCGCGAACAGGTCGATCTCATAGTTCGAATGAACGCCCTGCAGTACCGCCGCCAGTCGCTCAAGACCCATGCCGGTATCCACGCAAGGACTGGGCAGCGGCGACATCGTGCCGTCGGCGGCCCGGTCGAACTGCATGAACACGAGATTCCAGATCTCGATGTAGCGGTCGCCGTCTTCGTCAGGAGTGCCGGGCGGACCGCCGGGCACGTCCGGGCCATGGTCGTAGAAAATCTCGCTGCACGGGCCGCACGGGCCGGTATCGCCCATCGCCCAGAAGTTGTCGCTTTCGAAGCGCTTGCCCGGCTTGTCGCCGATGCGCGACAGGCGCGCGGGATCGACGCCTATTTCATCGACCCAGATCGAGGCCGCTTCGTCATCTTCGTCATATACCGTCACCCACAGCCGCTCAGGGGCGAAACCACAGTTGACCGTCAGAAATTCCCAAGCGTATTCAATGGCTTCACGCTTGAAATAATCACCGAAGCTGAAGTTACCCAGCATCTCGAAAAACGTGTGATGGCGGGCCGTGTAGCCAACATTTTCGAGGTCGTTGTGCTTGCCGCCGGCGCGCACGCAGCGCTGCGCGGTCGTGGCGCGCTTGTAATCACGCTTTTCGGCGCCGAGGAACACGTCCTTGAACTGGACCATGCCGGCGTTGGTAAACAGCAGCGTCGGGTCGTTGCCCGGCACAAGAGAGCCGGAACGCACGATGCGATGGTCGCGCTCGGCAAAGAATTCGAGGAATTCGCGGCGGATGTCTGCGGTACTTTTCATGCGTGCGTTTCGGTGCGATTAGGCAAGTTAAGGAACATGTTGAACTATAGCCGATCGCGGCGTAAAACAAGCCATGCTCGGCCGGGCAGACCGTGCGTATGCGCCTCGTATCAATATGCGCGAGAAGGTCCACGGTCTGGGGCACGGGATACCAGCGGTGTTAATCTGACGGAAGGGCCAAGCGACGAGAAGACGATGCGAAGAATCACTATCGTAGGGGCCGGTTTCGGCGGCCTCAACGCCGTGCGTGCGATCCGGAAGGCCGATCGAAAGGTCGGCATCGATCTGGTCGCGCCTCGCCCCGTATTCGTCTTCTATCCCGGCACTATCTGGATTCCGACTGGCAGGCATTCGCCTGATCATCATGAGGTGCCGCTGGATCGATTCTTCAAACGGTTCAGGGTCGACTACCATCAGGCCTCCGCCGAAGGTCTGTCGGCCAATGGGCGCCGCCTGCAAACCACCGCCGGTCCAATTGACAATGATGGTCTGATCATCGCCACCGCTGGTCGGTTGATCGACAGCCCAAAGGGCCTTGAAAACGCATTCATCCCCTGCCGGGGCATCGCCGAGATGACGCGCCTTCGGGAGCGTCTGCATGGCATGACGTGCGGGACGATAGCCTTCGGTTTCACCGGCAATCCGGATGAGGCGTCGGCCGTCCGCGGCGGACCGGTACTCGAACTGATGTTCGGCACCGAGACCTGGCTGCGCCACAGCGGCCGACGCAACGACTTCAAACTGGTGTTTTTTTCGTCCTCCAGGCAACCCGGCCGGCGTCTTGGCGACAAGGCCGCCGCACGGCTGCTGGCCGAAATGCAGAAACGCGGCATCGAGACGCACCTGGGCGTCTCGGCGACCCGGATCAAGCCTGACCGGATTGTGGCCGACGACCGCGAATTCCGGTCCGACCTTACCGTTTTCATGCCCGGGCTCGCCGGCGCCCGTTGGTTCGACAAAACAACCTTGCGACGATCGCCCGGCGGACTTCTGGCGGCCGACGAGTACTGCCGCGCAGGCGGTTCGGAAAGGGTCTACGTGGTCGGCGACGCGGGCAGCCATGCCGGACCCGACTGGCTGCCGAAGCGAGGACATACGGCCGAGAGCCAGGCCTCCGCCGCGGCGCGCAACCTGCTCTACGAGCTCGCCGGACGCGCGCCGTCGAAGCCGTTCCGGCCGGAGCTGGTCTATATCATCGACATGCAGGACAAGGCGATGCTGATCGTCCGCAGCGACAAGCTCGCCATTGCATCTCCACCGCTGTTGCCGCTGCACTGGCTCAAGCGAGCGTTCGAATGGCACTACAAGCGGCGCTTTCGTTGATTTACAACGCGCATCCATCGGCTCCTACAGCGGCGTGTGCGGCCTGGGCTCTGATCCGTCGATGTTCTGTGCCGTTTTACTGCCACGCCGTGCAGCCACAGTTTCCGAACGGCTGCTGCATAATCGCCGGATGAAGAGTACGCACACGCGAACATCGCCGCCTGCCGCGCTGTTGGTCGTGCTGGTCATGGCGGCATCGACAGTTTCGGCGCTGGAGCCGGTCGAACCAGTGTCGGCCACCGAGGCTTTCGAATTGCCGCAGCCCGAAGCCGACGAAATCATCGCCTACGGTCCAGACGCACGACATTACGGCGAACTGCGACTGCCCGACGGCGAAGGGCCGTTCGGCGTCGCGGTCATCGTCCACGGCGGCTGCTGGCTATCGGCCTACGATCAGGGCTACATGGCGGCGTTTGCCGAGGCGGTCACGGCGCTCGGCTGGGCCACCTGGACGATTGCCTACCGCCGGGTCGGGGAAACCGGAGGCGGATGGCCGAACACGTTCCTGGACGCCGCCGCGGCGGTCGACCACTTACCCGAACTGGCCGCGAGCCACCCGCTGGATCTCGATCGCGTGGTCACGGTCGGCCATTCGGCCGGCGGACATCTGGCGCTGTGGCTGGCCGCACGGCCCCGGCTTGCAGAGACCAGCCCGTTATACCGTCCCCGTCCCCAACCGGTCGGTGGGGTTCTGGCACTCGCCGCGGCCGCCGACCTGGAATTCCTGTCGGCGCAGGAGAGCTGCGACAACGCGGCAACGCTATTGATGGAAGGCACCCCGCTCGACCACCCGGACCGCTACGCGGACGGCTCGATGATGGGGATGGTGCCGTTGGGCTTGCCTCAGATCCTTGTCAACGGCGAGCTGGACGATACCTGGAGCGCGCCGGCGGATCGCTACTACCTGGCCGCCGCAGCCGCCGGCGACTCGGTCGAAAAACGCATCATGCCGGACGCCGGTCACTTCGAACTGGTGATTCCGGATTCTGTGCACTGGGACGTCGTACGCAAAGCGCTTGTCGATCTCGGCCAGGCGCTTGCAGACAACTGACGACCACTGAGCAGGTCTCTCAATCACTCCCCGGCAGCGCGCGCCGCGATCGTTTTCCGGCGCTTGTCATAACAATCTCCATACGCAACGGGCCCTTGAATGCAGACCGCCGCTTACGACGGATCGGTCGATGCCGCAATCTCGTTTGCCTCCAGGATTTCCGGCCACAGGCCAAGCGAATCCTTGCCGGCCAGGTCGAGTAGCCGATGCCGCCGCGTGCCGGACCACTCCTTTCGGCATGAAACGGACCGTGCCACCGTCTGCAATCGAGTCACGGCAGCGATTCGAAGCTGTCGGCGTGCAGGACGTCCAGGTTGACCCGAACCTGTCGCGGCCCGCTGCCCGCCGGCACAGGACTCAGTATTTCACGCGGCGGATGGCCCGGCGCATCGACGGTGATCCGGTAGCTGCCGTGGAATACGCGCGACGCAGCGCTGCCGGTGTTGTCGGTGATCACAATTTCATTGCTCGACCATTCGTCCAGCAGCGATTCGAAGCGCTGGCCGGCCGCGTTGACGGTCCAATCGAGATCGATCAGGGCAGCGTCCGGGCCGCGCCAGTGGGAGCCGGCCCAGAAGCCCCAGAACACGATGCCTTCGACCGCCGGATGGCTGAATGCGGTGCGAAAGAATGCCTCAAGCGCGTCGGCCC
>JGI12210J13797_11782853_pt1 | contig 27770 bp, 20 predicted proteins | sample ElkSlonscriptome_3_FD_13797 | JGI IMG/M metagenome (IMG submission 13797) | reverse complement strand
ACAGCCAGCGGCGTTGATAGTCCGCTTGAGGTATCGGTTTCGCTTATGCTCGTACAGCTTGAACTTCAGTGTTAGCATCGCACCCCAACAGCTGGCAGGAGTACAATTATACCGGCCAATGGGGAGCGGAAGCTAGGCGCAAGGCGCATCCCCGCCCTGAACGGCGAGGCTTTCCCGCGCCATGATTTTGGTAAGGCGATCGCCATTCGGCTTGCCCAAGATGGTTTCACCGTCGCGTTTCACTCAAAATCCTCCGTAGAAGCTGGACAGGCATTAGCGGCAGCTTACCCCAACGCTACCTACGTTCAAGCCGACCTGTCCAGCCAAACCCAAGCGTGCCGTCTGATTGCCAAGGTGCTGTCGCGCTATGGCCGCTTGGATGTCCTGATAAACAATGCTGGCATCAGTGCCACCATTCCCCACAACGATCTCAAGCAGGCCACGCCCGAAATCTGGCGATCGCTCTATGAGGTCAATGACATAGCCATTCTCAAAGGAGCCTCAACCCTAAATTGGATCCAATCTCTCCTATGACCCACCACCTTTGGGGCTACAAAACCAATGCAGATAGCGGTGAGTCCAATAAGATATAAGACAAGGAAGTCGTTGCAGGGCGTTCTGAAAGGATCTGAACGCAACGACCATCTGCAGGGTGCTTTACCACGTTGAGTTATTGCCAGCCTCTAAAAGTGAGAGCTACCTTTCCTGTGCCCAACTATGAAACAAAATCATTTTCGCGGTGCTGGTTCGCTTCTTTTGCCCGTTGCGAAAACCACAATGCAGTCAAAAATAAGCCGAGTGATTGCTGAAGAATCCCTACGGAACGAACAAAAATTCACCTATGTTCGGACGATTGTACTGTTCATCTCAAGTGTGCTAGACACCCTCGTTTTCTTCTTTCCGCAGGCGCTACTCGGCAAAGACTCCGTTCCACCCACAGTCGCACTGTTTTCCCTAAGCGCCTGCCTAATTTCAACAGGTCTCATAATTGCTTTAATGCAGCCTAAAGCTTGGCAGTGGCTGACCATATTGCAGACTATAATTCCATTATTTGACGCACTACTAGTCGCTCTATTTATCACTAATATTTGGCATGTGTTGGGCGAATCAAAGCCTGAAATTATCGCCAACATCACGGCGTTTTGCTGCCTGTTGGCTGTGTCTGGCGGTATGCGAATCCGCCGCCGAGCTTCAATCTTGACCACCCTGCTAGCGCTAGCAAATTTCTCCTATGCCGCAATCTTGTTCCGCCTAGATACCACCATCAGCTTGTTTGCCCTATTTACGATTCTTGGCACCGGACTATTGGGAATGCTAACCGCCGGAATTGTCAGACGTCAGGGCAAAAATGCAGCAGGGCGACTGCTGATGCAGCAGTTCTTACCCGAGAGCGTTGTCGAAGCAGCCTTCGAGAGCCCCAATCGCTTGCTCGAAGAACCTCGAGAATGTGAAGTCACCATTATGATGACAGACTTGCGAGGGTTCACACAATATGCGGAAAAGCTAAAGCCAGTTGAGGTATTAAGTTTCCTGAATAACTTGCAGGGCAACCTTTCTAGCATAGTAGAGCAGCAGGGCGGCTGGGTTGATAAATTTATGGGGGACGGCATGCTGGCAGTTTTTGGTGCCCCAAGGCCCCTCGACAATCATGCCGAACAAGCCTTGAAAGCATCACAAGCGATTCTCCAAGGGGCGAAATATTGGAGCCCTTTAGCTATTGGTGTGGGGCTCCATTCGGGCTTAATTATGTCTGGCTGCCTGGGGACAGGTGGCCATTTAGAATTTACGGTGATTGGCGATACGGTCAATGTTGCATCTCGGTTAGAAGAATTGACCAAACAGGTCGGCCACCCGATTCTAGTCAGCATCAAGACCCAGCGCCAGATTGCCTCTTCGACTTTGGTCTCGCTCGGAGAAGTCTCGATTCGAGGTCGGGACGAGCAGCTTGAAGTGTTTACGCTAGCTGAAGGGGATTGACCACCGCTAACAAAACGCGCCAGGTCCATCTTAAGGTTTGATAAAGCCGTATCTTGCGTCACAAAACATAGTACGGTTTGTGAACTAGTTGTGGTCTATCTATCAGCTTTAATATCTTGATCAATCGAGGTCCGAAACCGCTATGAATACCGCTCAGCCTGCTTCTGAAATCGATAATCCGACGTTACAGGACGGAAATCGTACTGGTATTAGCGTCGACGCCATCAAGCGGGCATTTCTAGACAACCTATTTTTTGTTCAAGGCAAACCCGTCGCCCTAGCCACCCAACATGACTACTATATGGCCCTAGCCTATGTCGTGCGCGATCGCATGCTGCAGCGCTGGAATAGTACCGCCGCAAGCTACACACAGCAGCGATCGCGTACCGTATGCTACCTGTCAGCAGAATTTTTGATGGGGCCGCATTTGGGCAACAACCTCATCAACATGGGTATTTATGACCCGGTGAAGCAGGCCGTTGAGGAATTGGGCCTCGACTTCGATCAGCTTTTGGCCCAGGAGGTCGAGCCAGGATTGGGCAACGGAGGCCTCGGGCGCTTAGCGGCCTGCTATCTCGACTCAATGGCATCCTTAGAAATTCCCTCCTTGGGCTACGGCATCCGCTACGAGTTCGGCATCTTTCAGCAAGACCTAAAGGACGGCTGGCAGGTGGAGCGTACTGACAAGTGGCTGCGCTACGGCAACCCCTGGGAAGTTCCCCGTCCTGAGTGGGCACAGACTGTCAAGTTTGGCGGCAATGTCGAAGCCTACAGCGGCAGCGACGGCCGCTATCGCTGCCGCTGGATTCCGGAGCGGGAAGTACTGGGTCTCCCCCACGACACCCCCATCCTGGGCTACCAAGTGAATACGGCTAACACCTTGCGGCTGTGGAAAGCAGAGGCTGTTGAGTCCTTCAACTTCGCGGTGTTCAACGAGGGCAACTACTACGGCGCGGTGGAGCAGAAGGTGTCCTCTGAAAACCTGACAAAAGTGCTCTACCCCAACGATGACACAGTCGCCGGTAAGCAGCTGCGCTTAGAACAGCAGCATTTCTTTGTGTCTTGCTCGCTCCAAGATATGTTTCGAATCTTGAAAGGGCAAGATATTTCTGTGGAAGACTTCCACAAAAAGTTTGCCATTCAGCTCAACGACACCCACCCGGCGATCGCCGCTGCCGAGCTGATGCGTCTGTTGTTAGATGACTATGACCTGGCTTGGGATTTGGCTTGGAGTGTAACCCAAAAAACACTGGCTTACACCAACCACACCCTGATGCCTGAGGCGCTAGAGAAATGGCCTGTTGACCTGTTTGGACAACTGCTGCCGCGTCACCTAGAGATCATCTATGAAATCAACGCCCGGTTCCTAGATATGGTGCGGATGAAGTTTCCACAAGATCCAGAGCGACTAGCGCGGATGTCGCTGATTGATGAGAGTGGCGATCGCTATGTGCGCATGGCCAACCTGGCCTGTGTCAGTAGCCACACCATCAATGGCGTCGCAGAACTCCACAGCGACCTGCTCAAGCAAACCGTGTTGAAAGACTTTTACGATCTGTTCCCCGAACGGTTTTGCAACAAAACCAACGGCGTCACGCCTCGGCGATGGATGGTGCTGAGCAACTCCAGACTGACAGGGTTATTGTCTCGCCACATTGGCGACAGCTGGATCAAGCATCTCGATGAGCTGAAGCATGTTGAACCGATGGTGGACGACAGCGGATTCCGGGATGAATGGCGGCAGATCAAGCAAGACATCAAGCGAGATTTTGCCAGCCATATTCACCACAAAATGGGGATTTTGGTGGATCCAGCGTCTCTGTTTGATGTACAGGTGAAGCGCATCCACGAGTACAAGCGCCAGCATCTCAACGCGCTCCACATCGTAACCCTCTACAGCCAGCTCAAGCAAAACCCATCGCTGCAAATCACGCCGCGCACCTTCATCTTTGCGGGCAAGGCCGCTCCGGGCTACCACATGGCCAAGCTGATGATCAAACTGATCACAGCGGTAGGGGACATGATCAATCGTGACCCCGACTTGCGCAACCAGCTGCGGGTGGTCTTCTTACCCAACTACAACGTCACCAACAGCCAAAAAATCTACCCAGCATCAGATCTCTCGGAGCAGGTTTCCACTGCAGGCTACGAGGCCTCAGGAACCGGCAACATGAAGTTTGCCATGAATGGGGCGCTGACCATCGGCACCCTAGATGGGGCAAATGTGGAGATCCGCCAGGCCGTTGGGGCGGAGAATTTCTTCCTCTTTGGTCTCACAGCAGACCAGGTTCAGACGCTAAAGGCCAATGGGTATCGGCCTTTAGATTACTACCGTGCTAATCCAGTCCTTAAAGATGCCATTGACCTCATTTCGTCAGGTCACTTCTCCCATGGAGACACCACCCTGTTCGAGCCTTTGATCAGCAAACTGCTGCACCATGACCCGTTTGCCCTACTGGCAGACTACCAGTCCTACGTGGATTGTCAGCAGGCCGTGGGCCATGCCTATCGCGATTCGGAGCATTGGACAAGACTGTCAATCATTAACTCGATCCGCATGGGCAAATTCTCGTCAGATCGCTCCATTCAAGAGTACTGCGACGAGATCTGGCAGGTATCCCCGCTGCCAATCAGCCCAGCCAGCCCGACTCCAGCTAGCGGTGAGGCAGGCAATGGCTTGATCTGTAAGCTGCAGTAATGGCCGTTTCAAGATCAGGTCCCCGAGGCGATCGCGGCTGCTTTGTGGCAATCAATAAAGCCAAAGGCCGAGGTGCTGCACCCGGCCTCCGGAATGTGATAGTTTGATTCAAACTACACCAATGACGCCGTCTCAAATCTGCCTTGAACAACCGCAATAGGCCGACGATTATGACTAGTATCACCACGTACCGCATGCTGGTACTGTTCCTTGTCGCGGCTGTTCTGTGGCTGTTTGGGACCTTGCCTTGGATTGTAATCAAGCCCATGCTGTGCGATCGCGGCTTTTCTGCGGCCTGCCCCGACGCCAGCGCCATCGACACTCTGATACGGCAAATTCTGGCCTTTGACCTGATCATTATCATTCTGTCAGGGTTTGCCATTGCCCGGCTGCGTCAGCATCCCTACTGGCAGCAGACCTCATCTAACCCGCGCCGCCGCCGCTCTCGTCGGAACCGCCGATAGTTACGGTTTTCCGCCAGGGGTGAGCGGTAATCTTACGGGGTCTGGCGTCAAAAATTCCATTAACCTAAGAGTATGATTTGACCGCAGCTGGGTGGGGTAGGTTCAAAGCCTGCCCTTGTGAGCAAGACAAGCTGCGGCTCAGCATGACGTTTTAGGAGCGAGATAGCCCATGGGCAGCATCCGAGTTGGAAACCTATTCGGAATTCCGTTTTTCATCAACCCGTCCTGGTTCATCGTATTTGGACTGGTGACGCTGTTTTACAGCAGCGATCTATCGGCCATGTTCAGCTTGGGCGGAGCTTTGCCGCTGGTGCTGGGGATGTTGACAGCGCTGCTGATGTTTAGCTCAGTGCTGCTGCATGAGTTGGGCCACAGCGCGGCGGCTATCCGCCAAGGGATTGAGGTCAAATCGATCACCTTGTTTATTTTTGGCGGCATTGCCAGCCTAGGGGAAGAATCCAAAACCCCAGAGGGTGCCTTTTGGGTCGCGATCGCCGGTCCGCTGGTGAGCTTCATTCTCTTCGGCCTGTTCGCTGGAATTGGTCTCTTTACCCCCATCTCTGGCCCCCTCGCCGCAATTGTCAGCCTGCTGGCCTACATCAACCTGGTGCTGGGAGTATTCAACCTCATTCCTGGCCTGCCGCTAGACGGCGGCAATGTCCTTAAATCTATTGTTTGGAAGATCACCGGCAAGCCCTATAAGGGCATCGCTTTTGCCAGCCGGGTGGGTCAGGTTATTGGTTGGCTCGGTATTGCTCTGGGGGCCAATGCCATTCTTGGAGTCACGGAACAGTTCGGCATTTCCCTGATTGGTAGTCCTTGGACTCTGCTGATTGGCTGGTTTCTTCTGCAAAATGCCGGTCGCTCGGCTCAGTCAGCGGCAGTACAAGAGCAGCTGAGCGGGCTGACGGCAGCGGATGCCATCTACGAGCCTAGCCCTGTTGTACAGGGAGACCTATCGCTCCGGGAATTTGCCAACCAGTACATCATTGGCAGCGATACGGCCTGGAAAAAGTATGTGGTCGTAGATAGCGATCGCCATCTTGTGGGTGAAGTTCTAGTAGATGCGCTCAAGGCGGTACCAACGATGGATTGGTGGGACGTGCCGGTGCGGGATCTGGTTCAGCCCGCTGACTTGCCCCAAGTGCTGGCAAGCGAACCGCTGATCGAGGTGCTGCCTCAGCTAGCGGAGGAGACGGTGGCCACAATCTTGGTGATCACCGAGTCCAATAGCGTTGTCGGGATTCTAGAGCGGGAGTCGGTGTTCAAGCGGCTGCAGCCCCAAGAAGCTGACAGCGGCGAGAGCGCAAAGCCAAAAGCGTTCGCCGAGTAGCCCAAGGCAGCGCATATGGCTCAAAGTTTTGTGATAGGCTCAGCGTCGATCGAAGGCATCGCAGCGCTTTCCTGAGAGTCGGGAAGTAGCTCAACAGCGTAGCGACTGCACAGCAGCCTCTGCGGTTGCCAAGGGCTAAACCAATATAGGTCGTGGGTGACGACCATAGGGCTTTCGTCACCGCTACGGCCCTCAAGACAAGCCATCCGAATCACCCCAATGTTGTTGACGCCAACCACCTCCGAGCCGTTCTGAAACCAGGGCGATCGCAGGACTCGAGACCAAAGCTGCTGTAGTGCCTCCATCCAACGGCGAAGTAGCTGCTGCTGTTGCTTAGCGGCAGCAGAGCCGGGAGCAATCAGGCCATCGACGGGCCATGGAACCCGACACAGCTGTTCGCGGGGTATCCATTCTAAATGGCAAGACCAGTCGGGCGGTGGATCTGACAAATGTTTGCCGCCAAATGCTCGCTGCAGCATCCGCCGCAGCGTCTGAGGCTTGATTTCCGCCATAGTTTTAGGGGCATTCCAACCCACCCAATGGCGATCGCGTTCTGGCAGCAGCCAAGACTTGAGCCGACTTTGGATCAGCCGCGTCTGGGTCTCTTCGTTCTTGAGGCTGCTGCAGGTGAGCTGAGCGAGCATCTTTTCCCTACTGGCGCTGTGATAGGTCAGGCGGATTGAGGAGCTGTAGTGAATATCACCCGAGAGAATCACCACCTGCTGGCGCTGCTCAAACAGCGTGGTCAATAGCGTTGCTAGAGCCTCCATATTAATTGTCCAAGCATCCCCCACATCGGTATTGAATACGCGCTTGTTCTTGAGCTTCCAATGGTGAATCCAATCGACAATTTCAACGTGAAACACATTGGTTGGGGCAACAACAAACGTCACCTTGTCAGCGTCATGGTTCGAGAGCGGTTTTATCAACTGCTGCTCAAACGCCACCGGGCTTAACAGTCGTGGCGGGGCAATGGGTGACTCTTCTGCTGGGAATGCCCGCCACATTCGGACATCCAGCAGGACCACAACGTGATTGTGGCTATGGATGACGCTATACCAGTCGATTGCCTCAGGGGCGCGGGTCAAACACAGCAAGTTGTCCTCCACTTGCGTGAACTTGGGTAGCCCCGTTTCTGAGTCGCAAGTGGGCATTCCCAAATAGCGGGCGATCGCGCCATGGGCTGTGGCGTCAGTTCCCTTAGACCGGGTCCAGGCTTCCGTCGCGGACAAAAGGCCATGGCCAGGCTGGCCAGGCTCGAACTGCTCAGGCTGGTTGCCCACGCCCTGAAACAGAGCATAGGCATGGAGGGCATTGTGAACCGCACGTCGCCCCAAAGGCTTGCCAAACACCCGCAGACACCAGGCTTTGTTTAGATTCCAGTCATCGCTGACATCATGGTCATCAAACGTCATGTAGCTGGGCACATTGGCCAGAGCGCGGCGTACCCGCCACAGCGTGTAGCGGAACCGCTGTAGGGATTGGGCCGTGCGATGCCAATATCGGTGGCTGCGGCTGCCTGTCTTATGGGGCGAGGCCGGTAGATGGGCCGGCCAGCAGCTTGGAGACCACATGAGCAGATAGAGCGCGCAGAATTCTCCAAGGCTAAATAGATGGCTCGTGACCCTTGGCCGCTTTTCCCTCAGTCCTCCGGTAAACCCGGCTGTCCAGGTTGCAATCTCGGCCCGCTCCCCGGGGGCCATGTTTTCGGGGGCACAATGGGTCGCGGCACTGACTTCCTGAAGCTCTTGTTCAGGATTATCCAAGGGCTCAGCCAGCGTCTCAGTTGGCAGCATTTCGGTCCAGCCTAGAAGCGCATTCCCGAAGGGACTGCACATCGCGAGCATAGGGTCAGCAACATCGTCTGCGTAGATCTGGTCTCCGGTATGAAAAAGCTGATGGGGTCGATGATAGGGGGATGGGGCAGATTGCTCAATCAGCCGGTCTAGGGTTGGCAGAGCGTCATACCCCTCACCGTGGGCCTTGCGGCAGGAGCCATGGACAATTTGCAGATGATTCAGCTGGCTTGGCGGTAAGGCAAAGGTGGGGCGCTGATGGCCAAAATAGCTGATAGGGCGACCGGGGCCGAGAGCCTGGCGCAGCGACTGGGAGGGGTGATCATCTTGTGGGGTGAACCGCAGATCATAGGCATAGAGGCGATCGCTCTGCAGTGAGGTGATCAATGGCTGAGCTGTAACCACAACAACATGCAGCCACTGACCCACCTGCACTGTGGTGGCTTGCCCTGCCATTTGGGGTTCTCCGAGCCGCCTACCCCGATCTGCCGTGGTATAGATGGTGAGATCTACGGTGCAGGGGCGCTTAAGGGCAACCCATACCGATACCGTTTGAAAAGCTGTGTGCCGCAGCATAGGCCCTGCCAAAATCAATGGGCAGGATTGAAGATGCTGAAGCCAATCGAAGTGGGTCATCAGGTCAGATATAACCAATGGACTAACACCATAGCGAACTTTCAGACGGCGCGACGTCGGTCGCTGGTGTGAGCGCTCTGGCGCGGCGTAGGTGGGGATTTAATTGACCTGCAGTAAGGTATGACCGAAGGCGCATTCCCTGCACTGAAATTCATGGTTAAATACTTTTACCATGTAGTCTCAGTTATTCCACTGCCCTACTGCTGAATCCGCTCTAAACTTTAAGTCTGGTTTAGAGCGATGCGTGCTGCATTGTAGAGGTGGTGCCTTCTGCCGGTTCACGTTACTTCCCGTTTTCAATAATGAGCCAGCTCGATTCCTCTTTTAGCCCCAGCGTCGGTAATGTTGGTGCCGTTTCATCTCGGTCAGCGCCGCCTTGGCGATGGCTGCTTGCAGCATCAGCGCTCTGTGCCACCATGGGAGCCGCCGCCGTTGGCGCGTTTTTGTGGCTGCTGTCAGTTCCTACGGCTCCAGACTGCCAGCGCCTGTCGTCTCTATCGCCCGATATTGACCGACTATATTGCTCTCAGGCCGCTGCGGCCTCGGGCAATGTGGAGGACTTACTAGCGGGCCTAGACTTGATGGCGGGCTGGCAAGAGACCCATCCTCTTCATGCTGAAGCTCAGAAGTGGATGGAGGATTGGTCTAGCGATATTTTGAGCATTGCCCACCAGGCGGTGCGGGAAGGCGATCGCGATCGGGGACGGCAGCTGTCCCGGCGGATTCCGGCTGACAGCCCTAGCTACGATGCGGCTGTGGCGGCGATGGCCGAGTGGGATGCAGTTTGGCTATGGGGAGAAGGGCTCATTGCCCAAGCGAATGCGGCTCTCCAAGAGAGTAATTGGGGAAATGTGTCAGCCGTGACTCAGGCGCTGCGGGAGTCAGAATACCGCTATTGGCGTGTGGATCAGCCCAAGATGCTCACTGCCCGTATGGCCCAAGAGAAGGCAGCGCAGCGTCACCGAGACCAGGCGCTGCGGTTTGCCCAGGCTGGCACCGTCGAGGGATGGCGTCAAGCGATCGCCGCCGCCCAGAAGATCGATGCGGAGACGTTTGTCTGGTCGCAGCTTCAGCCTGACCTCACCCAGTGGGGCGATCGGCTGCTGGAACAGGGAAGGGCAAAGTGGTACGCCATGGCGCTAGATGACGCGATCGCGATCGGTACTGTCGTTGCCGATATCCCGACCTTGGCTACCGATGCCCATGATCTGACGATTTTGAGCCGTGCGCGGCAGCGGGCCACGGCCAGCGTAACGAACTGGGAGCCCACAATCTCTCACCTATGGGATCTCAACCGAGCGATCGCCACAGCCAAGGCGATTACGTCAGATAGCCGGTTTTATCCCCAGGCTGCCGCCAGCATTGCCAGCTGGGAAACGCAGCTTCAGGACTTGAGCCAGCTCTACCAGGCGCGATTAGCGGCAGATGGGGACCAAATTCCAGCATTTCAGATCGCCATTGGCCGGGCCTCCGCAGTAGAGGGAGACCATCTCCGTCGCCTACAGGCTCAAACCCTGACAGCTCACTGGCAGCGGGAGATTGAGCGCATTGAGGACGCCCCCTATCTGCAGGAGGCCCGCCAAATTGCTGCCTCAGGTCGCATGGAAGACCTCCAATCTGCCATCGCGCGGGCCAGCCAAATTCGGCCAAACCGAGCCCTCCATGGCGAGGCCCAGGAGGAGGTCGCCCGCTGGACCAGCCAGGTTCAGACGGCTCAAGACCGACCTATCTTAGACCAAGCTAGAGCCTATGCAGCGCGAGGGCAGCTGCGCCAAGCGATCGCAAAAGCGGGGACGATTAGACCCGGGCGAGCATTGACCCGTGAGGCAAGCGGGCTACGGCAGCGCTGGCAAGCTCAGCTGGATGCGGCAGCGCGACCCAAGGTCTCTCCTGAGCCTGCCGCAGCTGAAACCAATGTGCGCCGACCCGCTCAGCCCAGTAGAGCAGCATCGGTGCAGCAGCCCAATGCAGCAGTCCGAAATACCAGGTCATCTGCCCAAGATATCCAAATTCCGCCCCTTGTTCCAGCGCCATCAACAGACAATATAGCCAACACCGATGATACGCCGCTGTTCAATCAGCAGGCACCGTCCCCGGTTTATCCTGCCGACGCGCCGCCCCTTGTCCCGGCGGCGGCGTCCCCCTTTTCCGAAGGACTCGGAGAGGATCTTGGCCAAAACGGGCTCGACCAAGGGACCGGCATTCCGTCCCAAAGCAGCGCTGTTCCGCTGCCGGAGCCCTCGGTAGATCCGGTGCCATCGCCGACCGAGGCTTTGCCCGAAGCGATCGCCGCGCCGCAGTCGTCCTCTTTGCCCCAAAGCGAGAGCCACTCAACAATGCCTGGGGATTCCAGGCCAGAGGCACAGTCGGTGTCCCAACAGCAGCCTACTGCGTCAATTGCATCAGCAGTGGCGATTGCCCGCCCCACAGCGCCCGAAGTCATAGATCTCCCCCCAGAAGTCGCCCTTTCCCCAGCCGAGTCATTCTTTGACGATGCTACGGCATTTCCGCTGCTCTACGCCGGTCCCCTTTTCGTCCTGTAGTTCACCCATGGCATCACTGACTTCTCCGGGCGATCGCCAGTATGCGCCTGCCACAGAGCGCAACCGCGATCCCATTCTGACAATTCTAAAGCGAGTGCTGCCTCCGACAGGAACCATATTGGAAGTCTCGAGTGGAACGGGGCAGCATGCGGTCTATTTTGCCCCCCGTCTCGCTCCCCGACATTGGCTGCCCTCTGACTACAGCGACGACGCAATCAGCAGCATTGAGGCTTGGCGGTGCGATCAGCCTATCGACACCCTCCATCCACCAATCCATTTAGACGCTCAGGCTGCGGTTTGGCCCGTGGAAACTCCAGACAGCCCCCGGCTGCCCCCCATTTCCGCCATTGTCAACATCAATATGCTGCATATTTCTCCCTGGCCAGTGGGCCTGGGCCTATTTGCTGGAGCAGGGCGGATTTTGCCCGCAGGCGGTATTCTCTACCTCTACGGGCCATTTCGCACTGATGGGGCGCTGGTTCCCAGCAACACCGCTTTTGACCTGACGCTGCGGCAGCGCAACCCGGCCTGGGGTATCAGAGAGCTCAGCGATGTTGTCGAGGCGGCAGATCACCAGAATCTTGCCCTCATCGACCAGGTGTCGATGCCCGCCAACAACCTGTCGCTAGTATTTCGAAAGGGCTAGGGTATGACGCGGCTGAGCCTGACTTGAGTTTGGTGACCATTGATCCGCCATGGCGCTGGTGGCCAAAATCGAATCGACAAGCTGGCGCTGCTCTAGAGAAATCTGGTGCTTCCATGCGGTGGCAATACTGGCAGAGGCTGAAGCGCTGCTAGTAATTTTTGTCTCTATACAGTGAGTCCAGGGCAGCCCGCAGCTTCCATAGACCTGTTTCATCGTATCCACTGGGTTTTGTACCAAATCCTCATAGATGATGAGCTGGTAGTTAGACTGGCCTCGCCCAGCCCGATAAACCACCTCATTGGCGTAGCACCAATACCACAGCTCGGACTCATCAATGGACATGGCGTCGATGTTGCCCATGCGATGGTCCCATTCGGGGCTGGCCGCCGCAATTTTCTTGAGGCGATCGCTGTTGGCTTGCCGAATCTGATCGACTGCCTGCTGGGTCACATAGCGATTGCGCCAGGAGTTTAAGAAGCCGCCGGGATGGCGCATAATTTGAATGACTGTGTTGTCGGAGCGATGGTTCAACACCCACGCGGCCCAGCCAGGAGCTTGATTGAGCTTAAAGACTGGGTAGGCCTGAGCCAGCTGCTGCTGCTCGATCATCCATGGTGGTGCTGGCCACTGCTCTCCAGCAAGGCTAGGACTAACGACAGAAGCAATCTGCCGCCGCCGCTGTCCCTGTAGAAGGTATGCTCCCCCCATTCGACTCACATGGGATCGTAAATGTTCTTTGGGGTTGGCAGCAATGCGATCGCGGTATCCCATCTGCATGGCTGCTGTTGAAATTGCCTGTTCCCAGCTGTGAGCGAACGCCTCGCTGTAGGGCTGCTGAATTGTGGGTGATGACAATGAACTAAAGGGCGACCCCGCTAATTCGTCGGGCTCATTGCGGCAGTGCGTATGGAAACTCAGATCGAGCAGGTCCAAAAGCCAGTTAGTGCCAGAACGGCCTTGGCCGATGACTAGGGCACAATTCGTATGAGTCATAAGATTGGGGTGATTAGGTCAGCATTAGACCAGCGGCTTGGCAACGCACCACGCTGGAGAGTTCGTATCAGTCTTAGAAAATCTAACCCCTACGTCCTTCACTGCTGATGCGGCAGCAAAGGCCAAATGGTGTCAAAGGTCAGGTCTTCCGTCGTTACTAATGCACCCATAATCTGCTTCATAGTAACCGGTTTGCTGCTGTATGCCTATACACAAATAAGTTACGTAATTTCACTGATGCTAGAAATTTAAAATACTGCTGCATCTGCCAATAGTTTATTGATCCAGATGCCAGCACTGCGAGAGACTCCTTGATTCTACTGACTGTTTTCGAACTTGGGCGTGACCTCACCATGCTGTATTGCATGAGGCAGGTCACACACATTCGCTAGGAGAACTGACGAATTAAATGGCGGCAATGTTCCCGTGAAGTGGACTTCAAGATAGTGAATTTTTCTTCTGCGGACGCTATGTCTGAGTACTCCTTCCCAAATGCTGGTCAATGATGCCAGTACTTTCACTGGATTTAGATCAATAGGCCGCTAGAGAAAACCGTAGATTTGCCGTCAATACCATTTCCAGAATGACCAACACTTCTGAATGAACGAAAGCATTTGACTCGTTTCTGGCGTCACTATGGGTTACTCAATGGTCAAAATTCTCGTAGTTGGGGGCGATGACATGGCCCAGAACGTGATTTCTAAACGTCTCAACAACGGTGGGGCGGGGTATCGTGGCAGCAGCTATATTTGGGAGGCAGCCTCAACGTCACAGGCGATCGCTGCTGTTCGTGGAGAAAATAATTGTGGCGTCGTCGATGCCATCGCTGTTGTGCTCTCTCGCGATGAGTTGGATATTCTGGCAAACCTCCACCATATCCTTGACCAAAATCCTAGCCTGCCAATTGTTGTGCTTGTCAGTCAGCACCACGAAGCTATGGCCTTGCAGGCTCTAGAGGCTGGAGCCCAAAACTACTTGATCACCGAAGGACTGACGTCTATCCGGGCCAATCAGGCTATGCACCATGTGATTGAGGCATATGAAAAAGAGCGTCAGTTCCAGGAATTGCAAACTCAGCTTGCTCAGGAAATTGAGCGCCGTCTTGACATTGAGCGCAACTGTGAGCAAGATATCCAGGACCATACTGAAGAGTTGGAAGCTGAAATTGTCCGGCGGCATCGCATCGAGAAACAGCTGCACCACCAGGTCGCCAGCCTCGAGATCATCTTCCGGGCTTTTCCTGATGCCATCATTTTTCTTGACAGCAATCGCTGCATCCGCAAAGTTAGCGCGGCTTTAACCACTCTATTTGGGTATCAACCTAGCGAAATTGTGGGACAGCCCATCGGAGTGCTGTACCATAACCCAGACGACTGCCTCATCTTGGGGGAACAGCGCTTCAGCGTCTTTGCTGAAGAAACCTTTGAGCCCTACAACATCTATTATCAACGGCAGGACGGATCTAAGTTTATCGGTGAGACAATCGGCACTATTGTCAAAGATGAGTCTGGGCGAATTATGGGCTTCTTAGGCATCATCCGGGATGTGACCCAGCGGCACCAGCTCATGCAAGAGCGCGATAAGGCCCAAGCTGAGCTTGCCTGCCGCGAAACTCAGCTGCGGCAGTTTGTGACCTATATGCCTGCCGCGATCGCCATGTTCGATACCCAGATGCAGCACCTGTTTCACAGCGATCGCTGGCTGATAGACCATGGGCTCAGGGATGTTGATATCACTGGGAAGAGCCACTACGAGGTGTTTCCCAACATTCCTGAGTTTTGGAAAGTGCGTCATCGCCAGGGTCTAGCGGGCCAAGTGCTGCAGCAGGATGAGGAGGTCATTGTCCAGAAAGACGGCAGCCATGAATGGCTCAAATGGGAGCTGCGGCCCTGGTATCAGGTCTCCGGCGAAATTGGCGGCATTCTTGTGTTGACGGAGGTTATCACGGCTCGCAAGACCGCTCAGCTACGGCTAGAAGAGAGTGAGGCCCGCTTTCGCGCCTTCATGGACAACAGTTTGGCCATCGCCTTTATGAAAAATGAGGCGGGTCAGTACCTCTATGTCAACAAGCCTTTTGAGCAGTTTGCCGGAATATCTCACGCTCATTTAACGGCCAAAACTGGAGCATCGTGGCTTCCTGATACCATCGCTCAGCGCGTCAGTCAGCATGACGCCCACGTGCTGGCAACGGGTGAGGCCAGCCAGCGGCTGGAAATGGTGCCCGCCGCCGATGGCACCTCAACCTATTGGATGGTGTGCAAGTTTCCCTGCTCTACAGCGACCGGGAAAGCTTTGGGAGGCGTTGCCTTCAACATCACCGAGCAGAAGCGCATCGAGCAAGAATTGTTCCGCGAGAAAGAGCTCGCTCAAGTGACCCTCCAGTCCATCGGCGATGCCGTCATTACCACAGACGCTAAGGGCAATATTACATACCTCAACTCTGCCGCTGAGAGGCTTACTGCCTGGCCCTTATCCGAGGCCATGACGCAACCTCTGCTGCAGGTTTTCCACGCCGTGGATGAAGTGACAAGGCAGCGGGTGCCGAATCCTGCCGGCCATGTCCTGCAAACCGGCAAGACAGCTGATTCCAAGCATATGACTCTTATTGCTCGGGACGGCCAGGAGTACAGCATCGTAGATTCTGCCGCCCCGATCAGGGGTCGAAATGGCGACATCGTCGGCGTTGTCTTGGTGTTCCACGATGTCACAGAATCGCGGGCGCTGTCGCAGCAGCTGGTGTGGCAGGCCTCCCACGATACCCTCACCAACCTCAAAAACCGTCGCTACTTTGAGCTAGAGCTAACCTCGGTTTTAGAAGAGTCCCAGCGGCAGCATGTGCTTTGCTATCTGGATTTGGATCAGTTCAAAGTGGTGAATGACACCGGTGGCCACGCGGCGGGGGATGAGCTGCTGCGTCAGGTTGGCGTTATCCTAGCCCAAAACACGCGCTCAGCCGATATTGTGGCTCGCTTAGGTGGCGACGAGTTTGGCATTTTGCTGAAGCGATGTTCATTAGAGAATGCGCGTCGCGTGATGGATCTGATTCGTCAGGTGATCACTGACTTTCGCTTTGCTTGGGAGGATAAAACCTTTAGCGTTGGCGTCAGCATCGGCATGGTGGAGATCAACGATACGATTCTCAATTTGGCCGATGCCCTTGGCGCTGCTGATGCAGCCTGTTATGCCGCCAAGGAACGCGGTCGAAATCGCCTCTATCTCTACCATGCGGATGATCAAGAGCTATCCCGACAGCGCAAAGAGCAGCAGTGGATCACCCGCATTCAGCATGCCCTCGACCAAAATCAGTTTCAGCTCTATCGTCAGCCCATAGCGCCGGCATCGCTATCCCAAGAAGACCTGAAGCGGGGCAGCATCATCCACCACTATGAAATTTTGCTCCGGCTTGTGAACAACGCGGGCGACATTATTCCACCTATGGCATTCATTCCGGCGGCAGAGCGCTATGGCTTGATGCCTGCCATCGATCGCTGGGTGGTCAAGGCCTTCTTTCGCGAAATCAGTTCGCTCCAAGAGTCAACGCCAGGCAATCCTGATTTTTACACTCTAAATCTGTCGGGCGCGAGCATCAACGATGACCAGTTTCTTCCGTTCCTCAAGCAACAGATTCTCTGCAGTAAAATTTCGCCAGAGGCGCTATGCTTTGAGATCACAGAGACTGTAGCCGTATCCAACTTAAATCGGGCGCGAGACTTCATTCGGGATATCAAGCAGCTCGGCTGCTCCTTTGCCTTAGACGACTTTGGCAGCGGCATGTCGTCATTTGGATATCTAAAGCATTTGGCAGTAGACTACATCAAAATTGACGGTTCGTTTGTGCGTAATCTATTAGAAGACAATATCAGCACCTGCATTGTTGAAGCTATCACCAATATTGCCCATTCTATGGGCCTAGAAGCGATCGCAGAGCGTGTCGAAAACAGCGAAACCCAGGGCAAGCTTTTGGAGCTCAATGTGGACTACGTTCAGGGGTATGGCATCGGCAAACCGGCTCCTTTGCCCACCATGGTCCCGGCTCCCACCGCCCTGGTATCTTGATTGACTGCCTCAATTAGTCACGGTCGGCAGTGGCGAATGCAGTCAAAAGTCGCCACTGCCTCGACAACACTATGCGGTCTGAAGCTGGCTATCGCGCTGGGCGATCGCATCAATTAAGCAATGGTTAAAGGCTGGAATATCGTCAGGGTTACGGCTGGTAATCAACCCGTTATCCACAACCACCTCTTGGTCTACCCAATGGCCACCCGCATTTTTAAGGTCGGTCTGGAGAGAGGGCCAAGAGGTCACCTTACGCCCTTGTACCGCGCCCGCTTCAACCAGCGTCCAGGGGCCATGGCAAATAGCTGCGACGGGCTTTTCTGCGGCAAAAAACGCTTTGATGAAAGCGATCGCGGCATCATTGACGCGCAGCTGATCGGGATTGACGGTACCACCAGGCAGCAGCAGGGCATCATACTGGCTCGGATCTGCTGCATTTAGCGTGATATCTACGGCAAAGGTATCGCCTTTATCGTAGTGATTCCAGCCTCGGACGCTGCCCTCTTCAGGGGAGACAATATCGACTTTGGCCCCAGCATCGAGCAGCGCTTGGCGAGGCTCAGTCAGCTCAACCTGCTCAAATCCACTGGCAACTAAAATAGCGATTCTTTTTTGGTCTAGGGTCGGTGTCATACGTTAAGTTAAGTCGTAATTCTCTACAAAATGCAGTCCTTGATCTGTTATCGGCGATCTGTTATCGGCAAGGACTAATTATTCTGCTACCTTAACGAGTTCGGCTCTCTGCATTCGTCCCTCAAAAGGGAGTGGTTATCCAGGATGCTGTTCTACCCCAGGTAGCAGGCATTCTAGACATTCTCGGTATAGACATTCTCGGCAGGGCATGCGTACTATTATGAATGTCCTGTCCATCTAGATGCGACTGATAATATCCTGCTATGGCTACATCACCTGCCCCTACAGCGTCTGACGCTGCCGTAACCGATGACGACAACACCCATACCCCCGAGGCCATCAACGATGCTATCGATGCGCTACAGCATTTGGTCAATATCCAGCTTAAGCTGCAAAAAGAGCGCAGCTCGATCGAGCAATTGGAGCTTGTGCATCGGATGCTAGATGGGGAGATGTTGACAGAAGATGAGCTCACTACCGTAAAGCGATCGCTCAAGGGATTGGGCAAATATGCGGGGCTCTATGCCTCTTATCACGCTGCTTTGGAGCAGGCTCAGCAGGCCCGCGACTTGATCGATCAAATCATTGGATATTCAACGCCCACTGCACCGGCACCACAGCAGCGGCAGTGAAAGTTGGTGTTTTGCGCAAGGGGGGAAGGCGTTTGATTGCTGTTGGGGAGTCAACATCTCAGCTGTTTCCAGTACAGAAATTTGCCGACATAGACATAAAGATATCTCGCGCGATTTTGCACTCTACGCTATCGTAGTTGGGTCAGGTGTTTGTTTTGCAAAGTCCGTAATGTTTGCCTATAGTAGCGGCTTCGATGCACCAAAATGCATGTGGCTTCTCTCCTATCTGCAACCTGTTGTTCGCAAGATAATATCACCCCCATGACGCAACTACTCAACCGGCTCAGAATCCGCTTTGATCGACTCAAGCGCAATCGCTTCTTTCGTCTCGCATTGACAGGGTTGAAGCTGTTTACTCTATTTTTGTTTGGTATTTGTCTTGTCAGCTTTTTCTCCGCCGCAACCCAGATATTCACCATCAGTGACCTCTATATCGAAGCGATAATGCTGTGGGGATTGCGCTTACTGCTCGGCGCGATCGCTCTGCTGTCTGGCGTAGTGCTGGTCAGTACAGCCTATGATTATTCCAAGCTGATGGTTCAGCGAGCAAAGCAGGCAAAACGGGCAAAGCAGGCAAAGCTAGATCGCTTCTAGGGCATAAAACTAGGATAGAAGGCAATATTTGCTTTGGCTTAGATTATTTGGCGAAGGCTCCATCTGCGGCCAGTGCCGTGAGAAGATGGAGCTTTGAGAGGATACCCTAACATGCCAGCAGTCTATATCAAGGACGAGACCGAGTTTGATGCGCTTCTTAGCGCGGAGTCAGTGATTGTGGTGGACTGTACTGCCGCTTGGTGTGGTCCCTGTCGACTGGTGGCACCGCTGATTGATCAGCTTGCCGAAGAGTATGGCGATCGCGCTAAGGTATTCAAGCTTGACCTAGATGATAACAAGGCCCTTGCGAAACGCTATGGCATTCGCAGTATCCCTGCAGTCATGTTTTTTAAGCAAGGCGATGTGGCGGAGACTCTGGTGGGGAAAAAGCCCTATGAAGAATATAGTGCTGCACTGGAAAAGTACATCGCGTAGGTGCCTTCCCCTCTCCTAGCTAGTAAAGGGGGCTGTGGTAGAGGGGAAGGCCAAACGGCCCTGAGCCTGCAAGGACTGACGAGAGTTGGGACAATTACGACTTGCTGAACGCAAGCCCGTTCTCCTCGCCATAGCGCTGCATAAAGCGCATAAATCGCTCCCAGTCCTGCACGCTCTTGATAGCGTAAACCGCTTCAATGGCAGAAGGTTGACCATTGACGAACTTTCCGTTTACGTCGCGGGTTGACAGTTCGCCTTCCTCGTCAATGAGATACATTCCCGTGATATCTTCCATGTTCCCTTCGGTGAGAATCTTGGGATTATCAAAGTAGAACGTTGCTGTGCCATTGGTGCCATCCTTAGAGCGCGTCATGCGCACGTCAGGAATCACGTCTTCTGGTGAACCCCCTAGGGAAAACTGAATGCTCGCCATGAGTACCTATATCGTCGTTTAAAAACAGCAGTTGTAGGTTTATCATCTCATGCTGAGACCACAGTAGCGGCAAGTCTCTCTCGACCGCTTTCACAACGGGGCGAGAGAGACTCAGGGCGACATGACAAACGGCGATTGCATGGGAGATGCCACTCCCCGGCTAACCAAGCCCTGGTAAATCATGACCGATATTTCAGCCCGGCTGATGGGCCGCAGGGGCTCTAGTAATTCAGGTCTAGGATAATTCACCACCAGGCGATTTTGAGTCACAGCTGCTACTGCCGCTGTCGCCCAGCTTGGAATCTCAGCGCGATCGCGATACAGCGCCAGGCTATCCAATGTGCTGCTAGCAAGCCGTAGACCGCTATTGAGGGCGAGCATGGTTTGCAGCCTTGTGAGAGACTCATTGGGGCGAAACGTTCCGTCTGGAAACCCGGCGATGAAGCCGGTGCGAGTGGCCTGCTGAATAGCCTCATAGCCCCAAAACTCAGGACTGACATCGCTAAACGCCTGCCCCAGTCGCTGGATAGGGCTATTGAACGCCTGGGTCAGCAGAACAGCGAGCTGAACCCGTGTCAAGGACGCTGCAGGCCGAAACCTGCCGTCTGGGAATCCTCGAATCACGTTGCGGTCAACCAGCGCCACAATAAACCCTTGAGCCCAGGAGTCGGCGATGTCAGGAAATGGGAGCTGGGGAAGCGGGTTGGGATTGGGTGGTGGCGGTGGTGCCACTGCTGCTGCCGCCATAGGGGGAGGCAGCGCAATCGAACGGAAAACAACTGAGCCGCTAGCGTGGGCCGGATTGAGCTGATTGCCTACTGATACCAGCAAATGGGCACTCGTGTTGTGTAAATCAAAGCGACCGCTGCGCTCGAAGGTATTGCCGCCTGCGCTCTGGATATCGCCTAGGTCAGGTTTAGCTTGCCCGAGCACGGTTAAACCGTCGGCTTGACTGCGCTGAATCCGGTTATTTCGCAACACAGGGCGACAGGTGCGAGACAGCACAATGCCGGAGCGGTTGTCCTCTAGCTGGTTATCTGTGATTAGGGGGGCGGCACTGTCGCTGACGGCAATGCCGAAGCCAGTGTTGCGGCAAAGATTCTGTCGCAGCTCTCCTTTGGCCTGACGCATCACAAAAATGCCGCTGGCATCATTGCGCTCAAAAATACAGTTGACAATCAGAGGGCGGCTTGTCCCCAAAACAAACACCCCTTCCCGACGGCACCCTTGAAAGCGGCAGTCTCGAATGGTGGGGTGGGTTGACTCAATCCATGCGCCGGTCCCGTTGGGCTCTGGGTTTGTGACCGTGATGCCCCACAGCATCGCTCGATCCATCAGCACAATAGCGACAGATTGCATATTAAAAGTGGGGCTGTTGAAGCGTCCTCCACCGAGAACTACAGTTCCCTCTCCCTGGCGCTGCCCGTCGCCCTGCAGCGTCACCCCCACTGGAACGCGGATTGGAAACGTCTCGTCGCGGTAGGTGCCGGGGGATAGCTTAAGGGTGTCGCCTGCACTGACCTGTTTCAAGGCATGGGTGATGGAGCGAAAGGGGGAGCTAGCCGAGCCAGAACCGCGATCGCTACCTCGAAGGGCATTCACGTGACGTGTCACTGCTCGAGGCTGGGGCTGAAATTGAACCATAGCGTCAATCAAGCGGCATTACCAATCACTCAATCAAACGTACACCATAGCGTCGAGACATACCCAAAATAAAGGGCGCAATCCCTTACCAGCGAGGGAAAGCACTAGGGTTACTATTTTGTAAGTTCTGACATAGACTTGGTGTGGTGATGCATCACTAGGGTGTCGTCGATTAAAGAATTCTCTAGGTTTAAGGGGGCTTTGAAACCTAGGATTCTTCTGGTTTGGCGGCACCTAAACCACTCCAAGCCACGGGACAAATCTCCCGATGTGACCGCGTATGACGTTTTGGATAGGCTGCGCCGTTTGGGCCTACAAAGGCTGGCTGGGGGGACTGTATCCCCGGCAAACAAAGCCACAAGATTTCCTCCGAACCTACAGCCGCCGATTGACAGCTGTAGAAGGAAATGCAACGTTTTACACTATCCCAGCGGAAAAAACGTTGGCCCAGTGGCGGAACTCGACGCCGGAAGGGTTCAGGTTTTGCCCCAAGCTTTTCCGAGATGTGACCCACCAGGGTGCGCTGCATCCCCAGCGGACGCTAGCGCTAGAGGTTATAGACCGGCTACGAGTTTTAGGCGATCGCTTAGGCCCCGTGATGATTCAGCTGCCGCCAAGCTATGGACCGGACCAGCTGGGGGATTTAGAGCTATTGCTGCAGGCTCTACCATCTGACAGTGCTGTTGCGGTTGAGGTGCGTCACCCCAATTGGTTCATTCAACCCGCTGCTGACCAGCTCAACCAGCTGCTGCAGCGACATCAAGCTGGACGAGTGTTGCTCGATACTCAGCCTATTTACTCCGGGTCAGACAATCCTCAACAGCTTTCGGAGCGCCCCAAACCCCGACTGCCCCTTCAGCCTGTCATCACAGCACCGTTCACCATCATTCGCTACATCAGCCATCCCGACTTGCACCGCAACCAATCTGATATGGCACGTTGGGCAACGCAAATTAGCGCTTGGCTGACCCAGGGCCAAGATGTTTACCTATTTGTTCACTGCCCTCAGGAAGCCCAATCTCCAGCGATGGTAGAGGCGTTTCATCAAGCGCTAGTATCTGCCGATGCGCCCATTCCTCCGCTGCCGTGGCACCTACAGCAAGAGGAGCAGCTTTCGTTTTTTTGACGGCGCTTGAAGTTACGCTTCGCCAGCGCTCAGCAGACAATTCTGGCTTAGAGACCAGCCGAGATCCCCATAAACTTTACATAAAAGCCAGCCACCACCGTACAGTACCTTAAGAATCAGCCAGTAAAATTTGGCTATAAGACGAATTTTCCATTATTGTGTTCCCTTTAATTTGGTAGATGAATTACCCTGCCCTAACTGATGACCCCACACTCGCCCCCTCTGGCAAGTCTGGCTCCAAGCGTATCATTGCTGCCATTGACGTTGGCACTAACTCAATTCACCTCGTTGTCGCTCAAATTCAGCCTGAGCTCCCCTCGTTTAATATTATTGCTAAGGAAAAAGACACGGTTCGACTGGGGAATCGTGACCCCAAAACAGGCAACTTAACCCAAGAGGCGATGGACCGAGGGCTTGCGGCTTTGCGGCGATGCCGGGATCTGGCCAACAGCATGAACGCTGAAGAAATTATCGCCGTAGCGACTAGCGCGGTGCGCGAGGCCCCCAACGGCAAAGACTTTATACATAAGGTCGAACAGCAGCTAGGTCTCTCTGTCGATCTGGTGTCCGGAGAAGAGGAAGCCAGACGCATATACCTTGGCGTCCTGTCCGGAATGGAGCTCAATCAAGAGCCCCATGTCGTTATCGATATTGGTGGCGGATCGACAGAGGTGATCTTGGGAGATGGTCACAAGCCCCGATTTCTCAGCAGCACTAAGGTTGGAGCAGTTCGACTGACGCGGGAGTTCATTCACCACGACCCACCAACAGACTCAGAGATTGCCTACCTACAGGCTTTTATTCACGGCAAGCTAGAGCGCTCCATAGAAGAGCTGCAGCAGCAGCTGCAGCCCGACGAAGCGATTCAGCTGGTGGGGACATCGGGAACCATTGAAGCCCTCGCTGCTATTCATGCCCAAGATGTTTTGGGGTCAGAGCCAGCGACCCTCAATGGCTACCGCATTCCTTACTCTGATTTGCAGGGGATTGTCAAACGGCTGCAGACCTTAAAGACAAGCGATCGCCGTGATTTGCCCAGCATGTCGGAACGGCGTGCTGAGATCATTGTGGCAGGGGCGCTGGTGTTGCAAGAAGCCATGGTGCTGCTGAAAGCCGACTCCATCGTGATCTGCGAGAGAGCGCTGCGAGAAGGCGTAGTGGTGGACTGGATGCTGGCCCACAACCTCATTGCCAACCGCCTAGAGTATCAAAGCTCTGTTAGGCAGCGCAGCGTCTCCAATCTGGCGCGGAAATATCAAATCAATTTAGAGCATTCGGGTCGGGTGGCGCGATTTGCCCTCAGTCTGTTTGATCAAACCCGTCAGATCGGCTTCCACAGATGGGAGGATACCGAGAGAGAACTGCTTTGGGCGGCAGCCATGCTGCACAACTGTGGCCATTTTGTCAGCCATAGCGCCCATCATAAGCATTCCTACTATCTCATTCGCCATGGGGGGCTGCTGGGGTTTACGGAAGTGCAGATTGAGGCGATCGCTAACTTGGCGCGCTATCACCGCAAAAGCCAGCCCAAGAAAAAGCATGAGAACTACCGCAACCTCCCGAGCAAAGAGTGGCGGCAGCGGGTCGACCAGCTCAGCGCATTGCTTCGTCTGGCGATCGCTCTAGACCGGCGGCAGGTTGGCGCAATTCGGCAGCTGCGTTGCGAAATTGCATCCGACGCCAAAAGCTTGACCCTGCGTCTGCATCCTTCAATTCCTGGCGACCCCTGCAGCCTTGAGATGTGGAGCCTAGGATACAAAAAAGACTGCTTTGAATCGGTGTTCGACTGTCAGCTTGTGCCAGTGCTAGAAACTCAGCCTTGAGGCAGCTTGGGGCGCAGGCTGCTGCGCCCCGAAAGACTGAACCTTACTCCGGCCTACGCGCCAGTAGAACTGGGCAGGGAGCATAGACACGGACGTAATCTGAGAGAGACTGACCCAACAACCTGTCAAGATCAGGCAGCGCCTTGGCAACTGAGGGGCGACGCTCAGGTGACCCCATAATCAGCAGATCGATATCCAAGTCAGATGCCAGCTCACAAATGCGAGCACCTGGCTTGCCAGCAGGAGCCTCACAGCGGTACTTGACGCCCATGGCTTTGGCAGCTGCCACCGCAGGAGCCAAAACCGGATCCGAATCAGGGTTGTCAACCGGCACATCCGGCACAGTTTTGAGGTCGGGGTCAACATGGACAAACACCAGCTCCCCTCGAGGGATGCCCTTTATGGTGGCTAAGGCAAAGTCAAGCACCTGCTGGGGCGTATTGGACGGGTCGAGGGTGACCAAAACGCGGCGGATCTTTTTGACGTAGATATCATCTTTGACCAGCAACATGGGCCGAGATGCGAGCTGAAAGACATACTGGCTCACAGAGTTCTCTAAAATGGACTGCAGGCGCTTCAGCCCCCGCGACCCCATAATGATTAAGTCGGCGTCAATCTCATCTGCAACGCGACACACAATGTCTTTTGGATCCCCTTCTCGCAGCATTGCCGTCGCCTGGGATGGGTCAAGGTTGAGAGACTGCATTGCCCGCGCCAAGAGCTTTCCACCGTCCTCCCACTTCGCAGTCATCCCCTCTGCCGTCACTTGGGGGGAAACAACGTGGAGAACGGTGATTGCGGCCTGCTGGAAAAAGGGGCTGTCCATCAGAAATTTCAGCATGGCTTCTGACTGACCTGTGCCAGAATCTGCCAGCAAAATCCGCTTCATCTTAATCATACTATTTGCCCTCCCGCCGACTCATATCGACGCCATATCATCATGTAAACGCTGGAATCCATTAACCAGAGTATCGCCCAACGCTTACGGTTGTTTAGGTTGTGTCATTTCACGTTACACAGGCTTAACGAAAGACAACATTGGCAAATAAAGCCGTGACGACGCCGTAGCAGGTCGCTAGAAATGCTTGCAGCGAGATCCCCCGATAGATGGTGATCATAATGACGACAGTGAATGAAAACAGCAGCTCGACCCAGGGCACAGAGATTATGGCGTCAGGATCGTACAAATTCCCGAAGGCGGCGAACAGAGCCAGAGCCCATAGCGTTGAGACGACATAGATGTTGAAGCGAGGCAGCCTGACGCTATAGGGAGACTTAAACGTGTCAGTAAAGAATGCGATATAGGTAATGGCAAGGGGTGGGATGAAGCTCGCGAGGAGGCTTTTCAAACCGGTGTCAAAGCTGAACGCAAACGCATTGACCATGAGATACGCCATGTAGCCCAACAAAATCCCGATGCCCAAGACAGCAACAATAATATTCAAGACTTTGATCAGCGGCCCACGGCGATTAGCATTAGATCCGTTAGACATACCCAGTTTTCGATACCTCTCAAAGGCGGTGGTCTGCAAGTAAAGTGAAGCATGCCTCAAAGACAAAGGCGCTCACAAGAGTAATCTAGCAGTGCCCCGCTTCCCATGCATCAGCCCCAGCATCGTTTTACTGATTTGGGCAATCTCGTACTGATGCAAGGCCCCGGCGCGCGAACAGTGTAAGCACTGGCACAGCAAGAAATATGGCCTATCCTGGCGATCGCTAGAACTAATAGTATAAAGTGGGTGCCAACAACATTATCTGGCATTGGCGTTTGCCCATCTCACGTAACGGTATAAACACTTCCCGTGGCATCTATAACACCCCCTAATGCGCCGACAAATCGCCTCCGCTGGCTTTGGCTCACCCTAGGCCTGACCGGAACCGCAGTCGTTTCTGCCGCCGCTGGAGCGCTGCTGGCGGTGGGGCTCACCACAACTCCGCTGCTGCAAAGCAGCCTCACCGCCGATGAGGAACAGGTGTTTGGCGAGGGCGATCGCATCTCTGCCACCGACTTTCGGCTATCGCGATTGACCCGACCGGTCAACATCTTGGTGCTGGGCGTCAAGGTTCTGACTTCTGATTTAGAGCAGCCCCCCGATAATGATCTGGGGTACCATGCGCTAGTCAATGATCTAGATGGGCTCTCTGACACGATGCTGCTGCTGGGTTTTGACCCTGAACGTGACGATTTGGCCATGCTGTCGCTGCCGCGAGATACCCGCACCTGGGTCGAGGGCATGGGATATACCAAGCTCAACGAAGCCAATCGGGAAGGGGGACCGGCGCTTGCCGCAGCGGCCACCAGCGATCTGTTGGGTGACGTTAGCATCGACCGCTACATGCGTATCAATGTCCAGGGGGTGGAAAAGCTGGTCGATGCCTTAGGGGGAGTTGAGGTGTATGTCCCCTACGACATGCAGTATCAAGATGACAGTCAGCACCTCTACATCAATTTGAAGGAAGGCAATCAGCGCCTCAATGGCGACCAGGCGCTCCAGTTTCTGCGCTACCGCTATGACGGCTACGGCGATATTGGCCGCATCCAGCGCCAGCAAATGCTGATGCGGGCTCTACAGGAGCAGGCACTGAGCCCGATGACCCTGACCCGCCTGCCCAAAATTCTGTCAGTCATTCGCGACAATATTGATACTAACTTGAGCTTAGAAGAGCTGCTGGCATTGGTCGGCTTTGCGGCCCGCATGGATCGGGCGGATGTTCAGCAACTGCTGCTGCCGGGAGATTTTAGCGAAGCGGGCTATGACCTCAGCTACTGGCTCCCCGATGAGCGGGCCATCGATCAAATGATGGCCCAACATTTTGACCGGGGGGAGGACTTAACAGAACGCCCTAGTCGGAATGACATTCGCATTGCCATCCAAGACAGCACCGGCGACGCTTACGCCATAGACGATCTGATCATCCGCTTAGAAGATGCGGGGTATTGGAATATCAATGTCATCGAAGACTGGAGCGAGCCGTTGGGAGAAACCCGCATCATCGCTCAGCAAGGAGATACGCGCATAGCAAGGGAGCTGCAGGGGGTGCTGACTCTGGGAGAGGTGCTGACGCAGAGCACCGGGGCGCTGGAGTCAGATGTCACGGTGGTGATTGGACAAGATTGGGTCCAAGCCTTCGGGTTTTGATCGGCCGTTTCAGCGGCAAGCGCAGTGGCGTTCACCATCACAGCTAGCTTACTGCTGGCCTTGACATACTCCCCGCCCTAAAAGGCGAGGATTCTGGGGTCAAACAGCGGTAGCGGGCTGAGCCCGTCTTACACCGCCTAACCCGTGGGTTGATGCCCCAACCCGTTG